>OJFS01000171.1_pt1 | contig 30974 bp, 33 predicted proteins | sample 1594231 | NCBI WGS metagenome assembly OJFS01 (sample SAMN05416847, study PRJEB24817) | seawater metagenome | isolation source: Sea water | place: Canada:Atlantic | collected 2013-07
GCAGGTACTTTTTCCTCAGTAGCTTCTTTCTTAGCTGCAGGTACTTTTTCCTCAGATTCAGGCTTAGCCTTATTTTGATTATCTCCAAGAAGTGACTTAGACTTTTCTTCACTCATCATTGGTGACTCAGAAGTAACCGCAGTCTTTTTAGAAATAACAAGGTGTCTGATGACCGCATCATTAAACTTAAAATTATGCTCTAATTCTGCTAAAGATTCTAAGGTACATTCAATGTTCATAAGCACATAGTGAGCTTTATGAATTTTTTGAATTGGATAGGCAAGCTGCCTTCTTCCCCAATCTTCCAATCGATGTATATTACCTTTGTTGGCGGTGACAGATTTTTGAATTCTTTCGATCATTGATGGCACTTGTTCACTTTGATCAGGATGAACAATAAAAACGATTTCGTAATGTCGCATGTATGCTCCTCGTGGTTTATAGCTTCCAACTTATGTTGTAAAGCAAGGATAAATGGGAGCTAATTATATTGTTATAATTGTTTTAAATCAATGTATTTGCTTAATTAATTTTATCTTGAATATTAGCCCCATAAATTTTTTCTTTCAAAAATTTTATTAAATCACGCGTATTAGCAGCTTTCTCAAACTCAAGATTCCTCGCAGATGATTGCATGGCTTTTTCAAGTTTGCCGATTTCTTTGATTATCTGAGGCTCGGTAAAATCTTCGTATTTACGGTGTGATTTTGATTGAGCCTTTTGCTTTTTAAACTCTTCTTCATCCTGAATGCTTTCGATAATATCCTTGACTTTTTTAGTGATGCCAACAGGGGTAATATTATTATCTTTGTTAAATTTTAGCTGTTTTTTTCTTCGTCTGCTTGTCTCGTCAATTGCCGCCTGCATACTTCTAGTAATTTTATTGGCATAAAATATCACTCTTCCATTTAAATTCCTTGCAGCTCTTCCTGCTGTTTGAATAAGTGATCTTTCGGACCTCAAAAAACCTTCTTTATCAGCATCTAATATCGCTACAAGAGATACTTCAGGAATATCAAGCCCTTCTCTCAATAAATTAATACCCACGACAACATCAAACTTACCTAACCTTAAATCCCTTATAATTTCTACTCTTTCAACCGTATCGATTTCAGAATGAAGATATCTAACCTTTATGGAATGCTCCGTTAAATAATCCGTAAGGTCCTCTGCCATTCTTTTGGTAAGGGTTGTTATCAGAACCCTTTCATTTAATTCGACTCTCAATTTTATTTCACTTAGAACATCATCTACCTGAGTGTCAGCAGGTTTAATTTGAATTTCAGGATCTATTAAACCAGTTGGCCTTGCAACCTGCTCAACAATAATTGGAGAATGTTTATCTTCATAATCTGAAGGTGTTGCAGATACAAATATACATTGAGGCATAATCGCTTCGAATTCATGAAACTTTAATGGACGATTATCATGGGCTGATGGCAACCTAAAACCATAATCAACCAAATTGTTTTTTCTTGCACGGTCTCCCTTTGACATTCCTCCAATTTGAGGGACCGTAACGTGGCTCTCGTCAATGATCATTAATGCATTCTTTGGTAGGTAATTTAGTAAAGTGGGTGCTGGATCACCCGCTTGCCTGCCTGACAAGTGCCTAGAATAATTTTCAATACCCTTACAAAAGCCAATTTCATTTAACATTTCTAAGTCAAACTTTGTTCGCTGTTCTATTCTTTGAGCTTCAAGAAGCTTACCCTGGGAAGTGTATTCTTTTACCCTATCTACCAATTCTATTTTAATTCTCTCGATTGCCTTCAGTGTTGTTTCTCTAGGTGTCACATAATGGCTTGAAGGATATATTGTAAATCTTTTTAATTTGTCAAAAAGTTGTCCAGTTAAAGGGTCAAACGCTGTGATAGACTCTATTAAATCGTCGAACAAAGTAATTCTAATTGCTGTTTCTGAATTTTCCGCAGGAAAAATATCTATCACATCCCCCCTAACCCTAAAACACCCTCTTGAGAAATCAAAATCATTTCTATCGTATTGCATAGAAACTAAACGTAAAATAATATTTCTTTGAAGAATTTTCTCATCAACTTGAATGTGAAGAACCATGCCATGATAATCAACAGGATCTCCAATACCATAAATAGCAGATACTGTTGCAACAATAATTGAATCATCTCTTTCTAGTAAGGATTTCGTTGCTGATAAACGCATTTGTTCTATGTGGTCATTAATACTTGAATCTTTTTCAATAAAAACATCTCGCCCTGGGACATATGCCTCAGGCTGGTAGTAATCATAGTATGAAACAAAATATTCAACAGCATTCTGTGGGAAAAAATCTCTAAACTCTGAATAAAGTTGAGCTGCTAGTGTCTTGTTGGGGGCCATCACAATTGATGGTTTTCCTGTTTGTGCAATAACATTTGCAATTGTAAATGTTTTACCTGAGCCTGTAACGCCCAATAAGGTTTGAAATTTCTCATTGTTATTAACACCCACAACTAATTTTTTAATTGCGTTTGGTTGGTCCCCAGCTGGCTTAAAAAGCTGATTAAGAACAAATGGGCTATTAGGGAATGTTAAATTCAAAATATCACTTTTTTTAAAAAATTATATATATTAGTATGAGAACTTTAGTAAATACTTTCAGTCTCTACAAGTAATATTTATTAACAGGAAAATTTAAATGTTCAGACTTCTTATAGCAATACTAACACTAGCCACTTCTTTTACAACTGTCGCATTTGATCGAGAGAACCTTTTGAAAGCATGGTCATCAAGTGTAGTTATTAGAGGTTATACGGAAGATGGTTTGGCCTACGGATCAGGTGTAGTAGTTGCTAAGGATAAAGTTATAACAAATTGTCATGTATTAAGAAAAACCAAGTCTCCTTGGGTTTCTTTTGGTGAAACAAGTTTTTCGGTTACCGGAGTGCAAGCAGATAGGTGGCATGACTTATGTCTTCTATCAGTCTTTAATCTCCCAGTTGAGCCTGTTCCCTTAGGTGATAGTAGAAACCTTAAAAAAGGTCAAGAAATAGTTGGAATTGGTCATTCTGGTGGAGCTCCCGTCGCACTTACTACTGGCGGAAATATTATTGCAACATACGATTTTGAAGGTGAGAATATAATATTAAGTTCTGCAAAATTTAGAATGGGAGCTAGTGGAAGTGGTTTATTTGATCTGAAGGGTAACCTTATTGGAATAAATACCTTTAAAACCACTGGTTACGGAAATTACTACTCTTTACCTGCAGCCTGGATAAAAGCTCTAATGAACAAGGAAATAGAAACTGTTTTTCCTATTAATGGTAAAGCGCTTTGGGAAGAAGATGAAGATAAGAAACCATATTTTTTAAAAATCGCAATCCCAAAAACAAAAAAAAATTGGGCAGAGCTTAAGCTTGTAACCGAAAAGTGGGTTAAAGATGAACCTACCAACACAGAGGCATGGTATGAACTCGGTTATGCGAATGAGAAGCTAGGTAAAGTTGAGGATGCACTAGTTGCTTACGATAAAGCATTAGAGATTGATCAAAATAATTCTGATGCACTTTTAAGAGAGGGTGTTATTTATAAAAATAAAGGTGATGCTAATACGGTTGCAAAAATACAATCAACGTTAGACGATGTCGATCCAAACAAGGCATGGATTTTAAAAAACAATAAGTATTAAATTACAAACAAATATTTTATCTAAAAGATTTTTAAAGTAAAATCATAATATCTTTTATTAATACATGGATTATTTTGTGATTAAGTCACCCCTTTCAAAGTGTATGGGTCGAATTAAAGAGTCACCCACACTCGCAATCACTGCCAAAGCACTTAAATTAAAATCAGAAGGCAAGGACATTATAGGATTAGCCGCAGGCGAACCTGATTTTGATACACCAGATTTTATTAAGAATGCAGCTATTGCAGCTATAGAGTCAGGATTTACTAAATACACTGCAGCCACGGGAACCCCAAGCTTAAAAAAGGCGATTGTAGCGAAGTTAAAAAGAGAGAATAATTTAACTTATGATGTAAATGAAGTTATTGTTGGAACTGGTGGAAAACAATGTATTTTTAATTTATGTCTTGCCATTCTTGATCATGGTGATGAGGTTATTATTCCAGCACCTTACTGGGTTTCTTATACAGATATTGCCGAACTTACAGGCGCAAAATCTGTTGTTATCTCTTGTGGGATTGAACAAGAATTCAAGATACTGCCATCACAACTAAAAGAAGCCATTACTGAAAATACAAAATTAGTTTTAATTAATTCGCCATCAAACCCAACTGGGTCTGTCTACTCCAGAGATGAGCTAAAAGAATTAGCAAAAGTTTTACTAAATTATCCAAATATTTTAATAGGCACTGATGATATTTATGAAAAAATTAACCTAAATGATGAGCCTTTTTATAATATTGTTATGGTTGAGCCAAAACTTAAAGATAGAACAATTATTTTAAGTGGTGTTTCGAAAGCCTATTCTATGACAGGCTGGAGGATTGGTTACGCAGCAGGGCCTGCAGTTATAATTAAAGCTATGGGAATCTTGCAATCACAATCTACATCAAATCCAACATCAATATCACAAGTTGCTGCAGAAGCCGCCCTCAATAGTGACCAATCATGTATTACGCCAATGGTAGATGCCTTTAAAGAGAGGCATCGCTTTGTTGTAAATGCTTTTAATGAGATTAAGGGTATAAAGTGCATTGATGCAAAAGGCGCCTTTTACTCTTTCCCTTATGCACAAGAAGCTATAAATAAATTATTCAATGATGGTAAGCTAAAAGAAAATAATGATATTGCTTTTTCTGAGTATCTTCTCGAGACCAAAGGTGTTGCTGTTGTTCCAGGAACAGCATTTGGTGCCCCTAACTACTTCAGAATATCTTTTGCGACATCATTGGATAATTTAAAAAAAGCACTTAAACGCATTAAAGAAGCAATTGAAGACTAGATTCAATTTAAAAGCTTTGTTAAAATGCTCGCAATAAGAAAGTTTATTCCTCAATAGCTCAGTTGGTAGAGCACATGACTGTTAATCATGTTGTCCCTGGTTCGAGCCCAGGTTGAGGAGCCAAATAGAACGAGGGTTTCATTATGAAACCCTTTTTTTATTTAACATTAAGATTTCTGGCGATTAATTTCATACATACAAATTCCTGAAGCGACACTGACATTTAAACTTTCAACTTGTCCCAACATTGGAATTGAAAAGATATCGTCACATAATTCCTTGGTTAGGCGTCGCATCCCTTTACCTTCTGACCCCATAACCAAAGCAATAGAACCTTTGAAGTTAATTTTATGAAGAGGTTTTTTAGCTTCATCATCAGTCCCATAAACAAAGATATTTGAATCCTTAAGATATCGAATTGTTCTAGCCAAATTTGTCACGACGACAAAGGGGACAGATTCAGCACCCCCGCAAGCAACCTTCCTTACAGTGGCATTTAATCCAACAGCATTATCTTTTGGGCAAATTAAAGCATCAGCGCCCATCGCATCAGCAACTCTAAAACAAGCACCTAAATTATGAGGATCCACTATTCCATCTAGTATTAAAAATAAAAAAGTTTTACCGTAATTTTCCTCAATAATGTCTTCTATGGTTACATACTGATCTTGAATTTCTCTAACGATTGCCACCACGCCCTGGTGGTTATGGCTTGCAACCATTCCATCAAGTCTATCCTTAGTTGATAAATGAAATTTTATGCCATTAATTTTAATCAACTTTGTTAAATCATTTACCCTCCCATCTGACCTTGCTTCATCAATAAATATTTCCTTAACTGCTAGAGGGTCTAATCTTATTTGAGAGGTAATTGAATGAAATCCATATAGCTTCTTTTCGTTACTCATTTTTTATTTCGTCGTTTATTTTTTTTATTGATTTTTTCAGATTTAATAAATGATTTTTTGAATGTTTTTGAAGGTTTCTTGAGTGAGCCTATCAAAGCTAAATCAATTTTTATTGAATCCAAATCAACTCTAATCACTTTCACCTCAATGCGATCACCTAAACGATAAGTTAAATTCGTTTTTTCACCTACCATCGAATGCCTAGCTTTATCGAATGTAAAGTAATCATTACCCAATTCAGTAACGTGTAATAGTCCCTCGATAAATATATCATCAAGCTCCATAAATAAACCAAAGCCAGTAACACCTGCCACAGTCGCCCAAAAGCTTTGTCCTACCTTATCTTGCATAAAGTAACATTTCAACCAAGACTCAACGTCTCTAGTAGCTTCGTCAGCTGTTCTCTCTGTAGTTGAACAATGCAATACTGTAGCCTCGATATTTTTAATACTTGGTGCTTTACCGTTTAGTTGCGACTTAATTGCTCGATGAACCATTAGATCTGGGTACCTTCTGATGGGAGAGGTGAAGTGGGTATAAGCTGAATAAGCAAGGCCAAAATGTCCTAGGTTTTTATTACTATAAGCTGCTTGCCGCATTGATCTCAGTAAAACTGTTTGCAACAAATGAGAATCTGGTCGATTAGCAATCTTTTTAAGGATTTCTCCATAGTCCTTAACTGTAGGTTCCGAGCCACCTCCCAAAGTAAGACCAAAATCAAGTAAAAAATCTCTTAGATTAGTTAACTTTTCTTCTGAGGGTATCTCATGATTTCTATATATGCCATCGCCAGTATTATCCAATAGATAATTTGCCGCACATACATTTGCAGATAACATGCACTCTTCTATGATTCGATGCGCCTCATTTCTATATATAGGCTTTATATGATCAATTTTTCCATTATCGTTGAATACGATTGAAGTCTCAGTTGAATCAAAATCGATCGCCCCCCTTTTCTCTCTTTTTTTTATTAATAGCTTAAATAAACTCTGTAAATTTACTAAATCTTCATATGATTTTTGATATTCTTTTTTTAATGCCTGGTCGTCATGATTTAACATTTTATCTACAATAGTATAGGTGAGCCTTGCCTTTGAGTTCATCACAGAAGGATAAAATTTGTAGTTTGTTATGTCCCCCTTTAAATCAAAAGTCATATCGCAGACCATACATAACCGATCAACGTTAGGGTTTAGCGAACAAAGACCGTTTGAAAGCGCTTCCGGTAGCATGGGTATCACACGTCTTGGGAAGTAAACCGAGTTACCTCTTTCCACTGCAGCCTCATTTAATTTTGAGATCTCTCTGACATAATTACTAACATCAGCAATTGCAACAACTAACCGCCAACTATCTTTTTTTTGTTCAGCGTAGACTGCATCATCAAAATCTCTTGCTGTCTCTCCATCAATGGTTACTAAAGGTAAATCTCTTATATCAACCCGGCCTTTAAAGTCTTTTTCATTTACTTTTTGATCAAATGACTCTGCCTCATCAATAACTTCTTTCGTGAATTCATAGGGTAAATTATGCTTTCTCAGGGCAATTTCTATTTCAATGCCGCTATCAGAATAATTTCCGAGAATATTTATTACCTTACCCATAGGTTTACTTCTAAAGCTAGGTTGCGTTGTTATCTCAACTTCAACTATGTCGCCTGTTTTTGCATTTAGATCCAAATCATATGGAATTAAAATATCTTGGCTGATTCTTTTATCTTCTGCCGAAACTACTGTTACACCTTGCCCCTGAATAACTCTTCCTACTAAAACTTTATTAACCCGTTCTAGCACCTCAACAATTTTTCCCTCCAGCCTACCCCTTCTATCTTGACCAGTTACTTGAACCATGACACGATCCTTATTAAACACCTGAGACATTTCTCTTGGAGATAGAAAAACATCATCCATTTCTTCGTCATCTGGTATCAAAAAACCATACCCATCTGGATGTCCCATCACCCGACCTGAGCTTAAATTTATTTTTTTTGCAATGCAAAGAACATCTTTACGATTGATTAAGACTTGCCCTTGTCGCTCCATTGCTCTAATTCTTTTTTCAAAAAAGATAATTTCGTCGTCTTGAATCTCTAAAATTTTTATCAAGTCTAACTTTTTAACAGGTACTCCATGTTCTTCCATCACTTGTAGGATTAGCTCTCTACTTGGTATTGGGTTTTCATACAGCTCAGATTCGCGGACTGATTGAGGGTCAAGTCTTCTAGTTTGTTTCTTATTTTTCATTAAATGAATAAAGATTGGGGAGGTTTCGCCCACCATCCTTAAAGTCTAATCCAAAACCATAAACATAGTTATTAGGAACTTCTAAGCCTACAAAATCTGCACGCGTTGATTTTTCTTTATTGATTTTTTTATCGAATAAAACAGCTGTCACTATTGATCTTGCTCCTATAGATTTAAATTCATTTTTAATATTCAGAAGTGTAATTCCCTCATCAAGAATATCATCCAGAACCAGTATATCCTTATTTTTAATAGCACTATTATTTGGCTTATAAATCCAACTACAATCTTTTGTTCCTATGTTTTGATGGTATCGAGTCACATGGATATAATCAACATTTGTATTAAATGAAAGCTGAGGAATAAGGCAACCTGCAAAAGGAATCGCTCCTTTCATTACTGGTAAAACAGTTACATTATCTTTCATATCTCCAAAATATTCGTTGATCGCATCTGCAATATTCGCAATGCCAACTTTAATTTCATCGCTTGAGTATAAAATTTCTGAATCATTAACTATTTCCTCAATCTTCATAATAAGTCTTTAATAAACCTCTTCAATTCATCAGCATTCTCTCTATCCTTGAGAGCAAAGGAAATATTTGCTTTTGTAAAACCTAATTTAGTTCCGCAATCATATCTAGTTCCATCAAATTCATAACTATAAATAGGACTTGTTTCTAATAATAATTTGATAGCATCCGTTAATTGAATTTCATTATCAACACCCACTGATATTTTTTCAAGTAAAGAAAATATCTTATTACAAAAAATATATCTCCCTACAACACCATAATTTGAAGGAGCATTTTCTGGAGAGGGTTTTTCAACTATATTAGTGATTTTAATAAGATTTTCCCCACCCTCCTTAAATTCAATAATCCCATAATTTACTGACTCTGATTTTTTAATTTTTTGTACCGAAATGATTGATGAATTTTCATCTTGATAGTGCTCTAACATTTGTTTAAGGACCCCTGATTTAGCATCAATAAGATCGTCAGCTAACACGACTGCAAATGGATCTTCACCCACAGCTTCTTTTGCTTGAAGTATCGCATGGCCAAGACCTAAAGGCTCATCTTGAATAATATATTGACAAGAAACGTGATCAGGAATGATTCTATGCATTTCTGATATAAAGGTTTTTTTATCTTTAGTTAAATTTGAAATATTCAAGTCAGGCTTAAAATCAAAATGATCCGTGATAGCTCTTTTTGTATCTCCAGTAATAAAAATTAATTCATTAAAGCCAGCGTCTATTGCTTCTTCAACAGCATACTGAATTAATGGCTTATCAATAATTGGTAACATTTCTTTTGGGATGGCCTTGGTTGCAGGCAAAAACCTTGAGCCTAAACCAGCCACTGGAAATACTACTTTTTTTAAATTCATATTTTACAAAGTTTTTAAATTATTTACAGATGCAATTATGCTTGAAAAAAGATAATTTAATCTAATTTATTCCAGTTTGTTTTCTTAATGATATCTTCCTGTCTTTCAGAAACCCAAACTTCTCCTTTATCAGAAATCTCTTTCTTCCAAAATGGTGCTTCTGTTTTTAAAAAATCAATAATAAATTCACATGCCTTAAAAGCATTTGACCTGTGTCTACTAGAAACAATTACTCCTACTATTATATCCTTAGGTAAAAGCTTCCCTACTCTATGAATGATGGTTGTTTGTTCAATATCCCAATGGCTTTTCGCTTTTTGTACAATACTTTCAAGAGCTTTTTCAGTCATGCCAGGATAATGCTCAAGCTCCATATACTTTAATTGCTTCTCTTTTGAAAACTCCCTAACATAACCACTAAAACTTACTACCGCCCCAACATTATCTTTTTCTGATAACTCTAAAATCAGTTTTGAAATAGAAAAGCTATCCTCTTGAATAATGATGGTCACTTATCCGCCCGTTATTGGTGGAAAAATTGCAAGCTCATCCCCCTCAAAGATAGGGTCCTTCCATGAAGATAGATCTTGGTTGATAGCCACCTTATACAATATTTTATCTTCAAATAACTTAATCCACTCACCGCCGATCTGTTTACTCATTATTAATAAAAACTCTTCTGGAGTTCTAACTTCCTTCGAAAGGGTAAATTCTTTTTGACTAAATCCAAATTGCTCCCTTAGATTAGCAAAAAATAAAAGTTTAAGATTCATTGTCTTTGCTAATCATAGGTTTTTCATCAAAATCCATCACATTATTTGAGTCTTCTGCAAGCTCAACTTTCTCAATTTGAGTAAATCTTTGTGTAATTTTTTGACTTGTTATGTGAACGTCCTGAGCATTTTCATGTGCTTGTCGAATGTTATCTGCTAATTTTTTCATTCTAGTGTCAAAACGATTAAACTCTTTACCTAATTTGCCAAGTTCAGATTTTATAATATGTACCTGTTTTTTAGTTTCAACATCTTTTAGAACTGCTCTGGCAGTATTCAAAACAGCCATTAGGGTTGTAGGTGACACTATCCAAACCTTTTTTGCCATTGCCTCTTGAATAAGCTCTGGGTGATAAGCATGTATCTCAGCAAAAACAGCTTCAGCTGGAAGGAACATAACCGCGCCATCGGAAGTTTCATCTATAATAATATATTTCGTTGCGATATCATTAATATGTTTTTTAACATCTAATTTGAATTGTTTTTGGGCTTTAGCTTTATCAATATCTGTTAGATTTACATCAAACATTTTTTGGTAGTTTTCCATTGGAAATTTTGAATCAACTGCTACAGTTCCTGTAGGGTCTGGAAGAAATAAAACACAATCCGCTCTGACGCCCTTTGAAAATGTATATTGAAAGCTATAGGAATCTGGGGGTAATATATTTTTGATCAAACCCTCTAACTGAAGTTCTCCGAATGCTCCTCTGGATCTTTTATCTCCTAATAATTCTTGCAGGCTAACCATATTAGTTGTTAGGCCGTCAATCTTTTTTTGAGCTTCATCAATCGTTGCTAATCTCTCCATGACGCTTATGAAAGTTTGATTTGTTTTCTTAAAACCCTCATCTAACCTTTCCTGTACCTTCCCTGTAATAGCTTCTAGCCTTTTATCAACTGATTTTGTTAATGTCTCTACAGATGCAATCAACTGCAGAGCTGTATTTTTTAAAGAATTTTGAAGAGTTTCTTGTTGCGCCTTTCCTTGCTCAGAAAGTGTTTTATGTATTTTATCGGTAATTTCTTCACGAATCTTAGATAAGGCTTCCTGTTGAGCAAGCTGCAAGTCATTTAATGACTTTCTTGTAGATTTTAATTCCTCTGTGACTGTTTTGTTTAAGCGGTCGGTTGACTTATTTAAACTATCATTAATATCCACAATCATTGAACGGTGCTTTTCTTCCAGAAGTTTTTCTAAATTATTACCCTCGGTTGAGCCTTGATTGACTTTCCATAAGATTATAATGCTAACTAAAAATATTAATCCTAAAGTAATCTCTATGAGCATTATTTTTTTGAAGCCTCAATTGCCTGCTCAACATCTTGAATAATGTCATCAATATGCTCAATACCTACTGAAATTCTAATCATATCTTCGCTAACGCCTGCCAAAGCTAACTCTTCAGGGCTTAACTGTCTATGCGTTGTTGAAGCTGGATGACATGCCAGTGATTTTGCATCTCCAATATTTACTAATCTTAAGATCATTTGGAGTGCATCAATAAATTTAGTCCCTGCCTCAATTCCACCCTTAATACCAAAACTAATGATGCCCGATGCATGGCCATTAGTAATTTTTTTACAAAGAGCATTATATTTATCATTAGGAAGGGCGGCATAATTTACCCATTCCACACTGTCATGACTTTCTAAATACTTTGCTAACGTAAGCGCATTCTCACAATGCTGCTTAATCCTTAGACCTAACGTTTCAAGTCCCTGCATTATCAAAAATGCACTATGTGGTGAAAGTGCTGCGCCTGTATTTCTTAAAGGGACAACCCTACATCTTCCAATAAACGCAGCAGGACCTAATGCTTCGGTATATACAACACCGTGATAAGAAGGGTCAGGTTCATTAAGCATAGGATATTTTTTTGCCTGCTTAGCCCAATCAAATTTGCCAGAGTCAACTATAGCCCCACCAATTGTTGTTCCGTGACCACCCATATATTTTGTCAGAGAATGAATCACAATGTCTGCGCCAAAATCAATGGGTCTGCATAAGTACGGTGTTGGAACAGTATTATCGACTATCAGAGGTATGCCATGCTTATGAGCAATGTCTGCAAGCTCTTTTAAGTCAATAATATTTCCTAAAGGGTTACCGATTGACTCACAATATAAAGCCTTGGTTTTTTCATCGATTGCCGCATCAATTGCCTTGAAGTCTGCGCCATCTACCATTTTTACATTTATGCCTTGTTGGGGAAAGCTATGCGCGAACAAGTTATATGTACCGCCGTACAATTGATTAGTACTCACAATATTATCGCCTGTTCTTGTAATACATTGGATGGCATATGTTATTGCAGCCATTCCAGAAGCAAGAGATAGCCCAGCAATCCCGCCTTCCATTTCCGCAACTCTTTGCTCTAACACCCCGTTGGTAGGATTCATTATTCGTGTATAAATATTCCCTTCGACTTTAAGGTCAAATAGATCTGCACCATGTTTTGTGTCATCGAAAGTAAATGAGGTTGTTTGATAAATTGGTGTTGTGGCTGCTTTTGTAGTTTTTTCTGATTCGTAACCATGATGAAGTGCTATCGATTCAAGTTTCATATCTTATATTCCTTTGATTATTTTTTAATTAAATTAAAATAACGCATTATTTTTTTGAAGCCTCAATTGCTTGCTCAACATCCTGAATAATGTCATCAATATGCTCAATACCCACAGAGATTCTTACCAAGTCCTCACTTACACCTGCTAAAACCTTCTGTTCTGGGGTTAATTGCCTATGTAATGTTGATGCTGGATGACAGGCAAGTGATTTTGCATCTCCCATACTAAGTACTCTCAAAATCATTTGAAGTGCGTCAATAAATTTAGCACCTGCATCTATCCCACCTTTGAGACCAAAACTAACAATGCCCGATGCCTGGCCATTAGTAATTTTTTTACAAACATCATTGTATTTATCCTTAGGAAGAGCGGCATAATTTACCCATTCCACACGCTCATGACTTTCTAAGTATTTCGCTAACGCGAGTGCATTCTCACAATGTCGTTCCATTCTTACGCCTAGTGACTCAAGACCCAGCATAATAATATAAGCATTATTGGGAGCTAAACATGCGCCTGTTTCTCTCAAAGGAACGACCCGACAACAACCAATAAATGCAGCGGCTCCAAATGTTTCGGTATATATCACACCATGATACGAAGGGTCTGGCTCATTAAGCATAGGGAATTTTTTTGCGTCTTTAGTCCAGTCAAATTTTCCAGAATCCACAATAATCCCTCCAATCGTGGCTCCGTGACCATCTATATATTTTGTTAGGGAATGGACCACAATATCTGCGCCAAAATCAATAGGCCTGCATAAATAAGGCGTTGCAACCGTATTATCCACAATCAAGGGAATTCCATGCTTATGGGCAATATCTGCAAACTTCTTTAAATCAATAATATTTCCTAGAGGATTACCAATTGATTCACAATATAAAGCTTTAGTTTTTTCATCTATAGCTGCCTCAATCCCATCATAGTCTGCTCCATCAACCATTTTCACAGTAATGCCCTGTTTAGGGAAGCTATGAGTAAAGCAGTTATATGTTCCACCATAAAGTTGGTTGGTACTTATAATATTATCGCCCGATCTTGTAATGGTCTGAATAGCATAAGTAATTGCAGCCATTCCAGAAGCAAGCGATAAGCCAGCAATCCCACCTTCCATTTCTGCAACTCTTTTCTCAAGGACGTCGTTGGTAGGATTTCCTATTCTTGTATAAATATTTCCTTCAACCTTAAGGTCAAATAAATCTGCGCCATGTTGCGTATCATCAATAGTAAATCCTGAAGTTTGGTAAATTGGAACTGTTGCAGCTTTCTGGTCATTTTTTTTTGATTCATAACCATGATGAAGTGCTATTGATTCAAGTTTCATTGTTGCGCCCCTTTGATTGTTTACTGTAAATAATAACAGAATTACATGATAGATTTAACTAAGAAGGTCAATGCTGGTCAGTTAAGCTTTTTAATATAAATTAAAGAAAAATTTCTATGACAAAGATTGAATATTAACCATAGGAAATTTTTTTAATATCAAGCCTTTGGTGCGGGTGCTAATTTTGATTTTAAGCGTAATACTTTGATCAAAGATACGATCTAATATCACACCTTTATTATCATTTATAACTTTAGTAATATAGTCTAAAGTATTGTATTCAATAGTTAATAAAAATTTAAATTGTTCTATATAATTAATTAATTTGGACATTAAAAGCACCTTTATTCCTGCTTGACTATAAGCTCTTGCAAGCCCTCCCATACCTAAATTAATTCCACCATAATAGCGAACAACCACAAGTCCACCGTTGATAATTTTTTTGGATTCTAATATATTAATTAATGGCCTTCCCGCTGTCCCCGAAGGCTCACCATCATCACTAAAATAAGGTTCGATAATATTCTTTTTAATCCTTAAGCCATAAACGGTATGGCTTAAGGATAGATTAATTTTTTTTATCTCACTTACTCTATTTAAAAATTGTTCTCTTGAGTCAGCAATGATGCTATAGCCAATAAATTTCGATTTATTTACAATTAACTCAGATTGTTCTTCTGAAGTTAATATAAACACTGTTAACTGAGGCCTTCAATTTCTCCAGAAGTGTTTAATGCAATGCCTTCACTCGCTGGCTTTAAAGGAAGGCCAGGCATAGTCATAACACTGCCACAAATGGCAACAATGAATCCCGCACCCCTTGCCAACCTAATCTCTCTAATAGTTAATGTATGGTCTGAAACAGCGCCAATCGCCTTTGCATCACCAGAAAAAGAATAAGGAGTTTTTGCAATACATACAGGAAGGTGAGCATACTCATCCTCAATAACATTGAGCTGACTTAAAGCCTCATCTTCAAAAATGACATCTTTAGCTCGGTAAATATTTTGAGCAATTGTAATTAGTTTGGATTTGATAGAGTCTTTTGTATCATAAAGAAACTTAAATTGATTTGGCTTTTCAGCAAGATTGATTGCCTCTTTAGCGAGTAATGCAGCACCTTTGGAGCCCTCCCCCCAGTGCGAACATAAGATAGCCTTGAAGCCTAGTTTGTCGACTTTTTCTTGGACAAGTTTAACCTCTTCATCGGTATCGGTTTGAAAGTGATTGATAGCAACCACTAAATTTAATCCAAAATGTTTACTGCAATTTTCAATATGGCGCTCAAGGTTAGAGAAGCCCTTTTCAAGGGATGCTAAATCTTCATTATTAAGCTCTTCAACTTTTTTACCGCCGTGGTATTTCATTGCTCTAATGGTAGCAACAATGACAATTAAGCTTGGCTCAAGGCCTGTTTGTCTACATTTGATGTCAATAAATTTTTCTGCTCCTAGGTCCGAACCAAAACCTGCTTCTGTAACAACATAATCGGCCATATCAGATCCTAGTTGAGTAGCCATGAATGAGTTACATCCATGCGCAATATTAGCAAAAGGGCCTCCATGAATTAAGACCGGGTTGTGTTCAAGAGTTTGAACTATGTTAGGCATAAAAGCATCTTTTAATAATGCTGCCATTGCCCCTTGAGCCTTTATATCTTTTGCATATATAGGTGATTTATTCTTGTCAAGGTTTTGAGCTACTTGTATTTCTCCTAATCTATAAGTCAAATCATCTAAAGACGAGGCTAAGCAAAAAATTGCCATCACCTCACTTGCTACAGAAATATCAAATCCTCCTTGATATTGATAACGTGCATTATCTATATTTACCTTCCTTAAGGATCTATCATTCATATCCAACCCTCTTTTAAAGGTAATTGCATCAGGGTCGATCCCCAGCTCATTTCCATGATAGATATGATTGTCTATTAAAGCAGCAAGAAGGTTGTTTGCTGAAGTAATCGCATGAAAATCACCGGTAAAATGTAGGTTAATATTCTCCATTGGAATTGCCTGCGCATACCCACCCCCTGTGGCTCCACCTTTCATACCAAATACAGGCCCTAATGAGGGCTCTCTTAAACATGCCACGACACTTTTACCTTGACTCGCGAGTGCATCTGTTAAACCAATAGTGGTGGTTGTCTTGCCTTCACCTGCTGGTGTTGGACTCATTGCAGTCACTAAAATTAACTTTGCCTTCTTTTTTTCTATTTGGCCCAACTCTTTAGAGTTAATTTTTGCCATATATGGACCAAAATTAATTAATGCATCTTGAGTAATATTTATTTTTTTTGCGACGTCTTCAATTTTTTCTAAGTGAGCACTTTGTGCTATTTCTAAATCTGATTTCATAATATTATTGTATTCCTTAAATTGTTTAAATAAAAAGTGACAATTAAATAAGTTACGTTAAATCATTTATTTGATTAAACGAGATTTAATTATCAGGTTTTAAAACAAGAAGACTTTTGGTCATGAATTGTTTTTTAGAAGACTTTTGGTCATGAATTACACTGACCGTGGTTAACAATGGATAATGTTATGTGAACGATCTTAGGATTAGTATATAGCATTAATTGAGATTCATCAATAGTGTAACTAGTTGTTTATAAACAATATTTTTTTAATAAAACCTTGTGTTAGCTTAATTTCTATAATTTAGGATGCCTTTTATTCAGGGCGATACCCAAAAATCCTCTCGCTCATTTTTATTCAAAATACTTTTAGCTCTTCGATGTCCGTTTGGAGATAATTCAAGAACATCTAGAGTTTTAAAGTGAATAGATATTACTTCAAACCTATACTCAGCACTGTCATAACTATAGCCATCAGCGGAGGAAATTTCTGTCCCTGGAAATGGATTAATTACATAGTCTTTTTTCTGATTTTCATTCAACTTATCCCAATATTCCGCCTTGTTTTCTAAAAAAGAAGCTTCTCCAGCTAACTGAACTTGAAGTCTTTTTTTTGGATCCCAAAAAAGTAAGGAGCAGGAAGGATTGGTTTTTAATTGATGATATTTTTTACTTTCATGGTCGGTATATATTATTAAAGAGTGATCATGCTCGTTGTATCTTCTTGCAACGACAATTCTTTGATGAATATTATTATCAATAGAAGAAGACAGAACGGGAAGCTTGAATGGAGATTTTCGGTCAACGGTTCCCCGTTGTATTGTTTTAATTGCGTCATCAATAAAAATAGATACATTCATAAAGTGCTTATAATTACTCCATAGCTCACATCGTCTTTTATAAATTAACTAGGAATCTGCTTTCTTCATTAGATAGATACTTAAAACTAAAAATAAAGAAACCGTGACCTCAATAGCTATTGCCTTAATTAGGAAGTCTGCGCCATGAACTAATCCGGCATAAATTCTAAAAATTGCAGCAGAACCCAACAGGCTTAATGTTGTATAGAGCCAAACATGCTGATTTCTGTATGCACCTATGCAAGCCATCAATCCTGCAGTAAAAAAGAAAGCAGTAAAATCTCCTATTTGTGTGTTCATGCCCATAGTCGTATCTCCAGGTCCTTCAACTAATGTCATCGCTAAACCCGCTGCGGCAGTTTCAGGATCTAAAGTCCATCGAAATGCTGAGCTAAGTAAAACTAAACCAATCGACGCAGATATCAATCTTGCAATCATTACATTCTCCTCTTATTTAATTTTGTTAATTCATCTAAGCTTAATAACTTTAGTATAGCGTTTAAGGCTCTATTACTTTTCCTGAAAAATCAAAACATTTTCCTGAGTCTGTTTGGCTGACTTTACTTATCACCTGCGTCATCAAATCTACACTTTCTTTTGGGTTAAAAATATCATGTTTCACATGCCTTAGGAAAGGTTCTGATAAATGACTTTTAACTGTACCTGGATGAATCCCAATCACAACATGTTCCTTATTCAGCCTTTTTAATTCTATAGCAAGGTTCTTAATCATCATATTGAGTGCAGATTTTGAGCTACGATAGCTGTGCCAGCCACCCAGTACGTTATCGGAAATACTCCCTACTCTTGCAGTTAAGAAAACAATTTTCACTCCTTTTGATTTCTTAATAAGAGGTATAAGCTTCTTAACTAACAAGATCGGTCCAAATACATTGACTTGGAACACCTGCTTCATATCCTCAGCAGCAATGCTATCGATTGATTTCTCTGGCTTGATTTGGTCTGTATGCAGAATACCTGTTGCAATGATGACTTTACTAATGGAATCTAACTTTGATATTTCATCTAGGTTTTTAAATGTTGCTTCATTGCTGTAATCAATTTTAATTGACTGAATTTTTTCATGATTAAGGTTGTTTACATTTCTTGATAGCGTTACAACTTTTTCAACATTTGGGTCATCAGTATATTGCTTAGTAAATTCCCCACCAATAGAACCGGATGACCCCGCTATGATTATATTTTGTTTCATTTGGCTAATCGCTTATTTTTCATTAAAAGAAGTTTTCAGTAAGTATAGCTCTATATCTAAAAGTCAATATCTATCCTGCCCCCATATATAACATTCCTGATCCATAAAGAACACCTGTTAAAAGGAATATAACAAAAGTGTAACCGAGTATCTGTCGCATATGAAGACCCGCAATTGCCAAAATTGGAATAGTCCAAAATGGTTGTATCATATTCGACCATTGGTCACCGTAAGCCACACCCATCACAACTACTGAAGGATTAACCCCTAAAGATAAAGCAGCCTCAATCATGATTGGGCCTTGAACTGCCCACTGACCACCCCCCGAGGGGATAAACATATTAACTAGACCTCCGGATAAAAAGGCAAAAAATCCGAGTGTTTCTGGAGTTGAAATTGAAATAATCCAGTCAGTAACTACCTGCATAAGGCCTGTCGTCGCCATAATTCCCATAATTCCTGAGTAAAAGGGATACTGTAAGATTATCGAACCCACAGTACCAGCTGCCGTATTTATTAAGCTTATGAAGTGAATGGGAGAGCTTGCCAATAACAACCCTAAGGATAAAAATGTCCAGCTAACTATGTCTAGATTTAGAGAAAATCCATTTTGGTGGTAGGTAATACCAATATAAATAACTATTAATAGACCCAGAAATATATTCAATGAACGATGATTTTCAAAGCGTTCGACCATATTCATTGAAGCTTTTTTTTGTATAGTTGGCTCATTATCTTTTATAAGGTCTGGATCGATTTCAATTACATCCTCCTCATTTGGTTTCATTAGAGGGCAGATAATGGTGATTAATAGCAAACCTAAAAGAGCCAGAGTTATATTGGTTGACGATAGAATTGTCTCTGTCACCGGTATGACCCCTACTCTACCCTCAAGTAAATGTCCGGGAGTAGCAACAAATAATGCAGATGAAGAAGAATAACCCATGTGCCATATAACAAATCCTGAGTAAGCAGAGGCAACTAAAAGTGGATAGTGGACTTTAAATGGTTTTTTTGAACATTCTATTGCGACACTTCTTGCTACAATGGCACCAATGATAAGGCCAAAAGACCAAGCACCAAGACTTGCTACTCCTGCAGAAAATGCAACCAATGCATAGGCTTGGTTCGCTGTTTTTGGAAGTCTGCCGATATTTTTTAATAAATATTGAACAATGCTTGTATGAGCAAGTGCATGCGCACCGACCATGATAATTGTAATTTGAGCGGTAAATTTAAATAACATAGGTAGCCCATCTCCCCAAGCAACAATTGTTGAGGTTACCGTAGCATCTGTAAGTGAGATGGCAGCCAGAAAAGTAATTACAGAAAGGACTATTACAAATATAAAGGCGTCAGGATAGTAGCGTTCGACAAACGATATAAACGGACGGGAAATAATTTGAAAGATTTTCATGAAATATTAATTATTTAAGAAAAGCTCATGGCAAATATTAAACCCATGAGCTTTCTTCATAAATTTAATTTATTTAATTTCAAAGGCTATTAATTTGCCACTGCCATTATCTATGTTCATCATAGGCAAAATTAATAAATTCTTATCATGGATGACCTCATGATCCGCAGCTCCTTGAGTCAGGGTTACAAGAGTCTTAAAGCTTCCGTCAGGTTGAATATAAAGTAATTTACCGCCAACCCAATCTGAAACAAAATAGTTACCATTTTTATCAGACTCAATACCGTCCAAAGTACCAACAGGCTGGCCATTTCCGAGAGATTTAATTTCTTTATCTTTCAATGAAATGCTTTTCAGGTGGCCAACAACTGACGGTGCGAAACCATTAGTAGGATGACCCCAACTAGCTACAATCAATTGACCTTTTTCATAATGTAAACCATTTGGCGCTTCTAACTTTGGGCTATAAAGCCACTTAGTTAACTGACCAAAGTTATCAAACTTATAAATAGTGTCATTGAACATATCGGATACGTATATATTCCCATTGGTATCAACAGTTGCGTCATTAAGAAAAGTAGCTCCAGCTGCCTCAAGTTTTTTTGTGATCTTGCCTGTCTTTATATCTATTTCAACTAACTCATTAACATCGGCAGCGTAAAGCTTACCCTTTGATATGGTTAATCCCTTTGGTGCATTTAAACCCTCAATCCATTTTAATTTGATAATTTTTCCATTAACGTCGACTTTTGAAATAAAGCCATTTTTATCTTTAGTGAAAGGGTCCCCTTGCATGTTTGATACATATAAAATGTCATTTTCTTTGTCAAAGATTACTGATTCAGGCAATTTAAAATCCGCTTTTGTTTCCCAAAGCTTACTTAACTGTGGCTCTGCAAATAATATGCTTGAAAATGACATAAATAAGATACTTAAGAAAAGCTTATTCAAAGTTAATAATTTCATAATTTAGATCCCTTAAAATAATTAAACAACAAACTGCGCGACGCCATCTTTGAATGAAAAATCAACATCGTGATTTTCAGTGATGGTAATAAAAACATTCTCAGGTTTAATGCCTACCCTTTCATGCAAGTACTCAACAACCTTCTTGTAAAAGGCTTGTTTTGCTTTATTTGGGCGCCCTGAACGCATCACAAGGTGCATCATAATTCTTTCCTCTTGCCTGCTTTGGTATTGCATGCAATCTTCTGATAATTGATTAACCACTTGATACCTATCATCATCCGGAAAGGCCATTGTTTCGATTACCGCTTCATTCACACTGTCAGAAACTTTTTTTATGTAATCCTTGCCCTTCCCCTCTAGAACATTAATTGTTACAAATGGCATATCCTCTCCTTTAATTAGTAATTCATTAACTTATTTCAATATTATCCTTTAAATTTATGCAGTACAATGAAGATTAACTGCTTTTCATAATGCAATTTTGCATTACTAATTTATTTCTTAATTTTTAATATTAAGATGGCATAAAAAACCATAAAGGAGAATGCTTATGCTTAATTGGAGCGACCTAAGATCTTTCCTTGAGCTATCACGTCGGGGTAAATTAACCATGGCAGGAAAAAGATTAAACGTTGAGCCTACAACTGTAGGAAGACATATTACAAGGCTTGAAAAAGAACTTGGGGTACAGTTATTTAACCGGTCACCCAAGGGCTATTCACTCACTGAAGATGGGCATAAATTAGTCCCTTATTCTGAAAATATTGAGACTAAGGTTAATTCCATCTACCAGTCGATATCGGGAAAAGATACAGAACTTAGTGGCATTGTGAGGATGGCTGTCCCTGAAGGTTTAGGGATTGGGATTATTTCGAAATATATTAGTCACTTCAAAGAAAAGCACCCATCCATTGATCTTGAGTTAGTTGCTGATACGAGAGCACGAAGTTTATCAAAACGTGAGGCAGATATCGCAATCACATTGGCTAGGCCTACTATTGGTAGATTGGTGGCATGGAAACTTGGAGATTACAATTTAGCGCTATATGCAAGTAAAAGTTATATCAATAAAAATAATAAAATAAAGACAATTAAGGATCTATCTAAACATCAATTTATCAGCTACATAGAAGATTTGATCGAATTTCCTCAGTTGAAATATATGCAGGATATTTTTAAAGAAGTAAGTATCGTGTTTAGAAGTAACTCCCTTCAAGCTCAATATCAAGCTGTAAAAGACGGGGTTGGCCTTGCTTTTCTTCATGGGTTTATTGCTGCAAAAGATACAGAATTAAAAACAATCTTACCAAAGCAAATTTTAGCTAAAAGAGAATACTGGATGGTTGTCCATGAAGATATGTTTCAATTAGCTCGTGTCAAAGCCGTATGTAGTTTTTTTACTCAAGTACTTAAAAACGAGCAGGCTAATTTGTTACGAATTATTTAGCCTTGAACGTTAAGAAACTTTTTAAAGCCTAATAAGTCATAAATTCATGAAAAATTTATTATTTATTGCCCTCCTTTTTGTAAGCCTTTCTTCATATGGCAATGATTCAAATTATGTTTTCGGTTGGACTCAATTAAAAGACGCCGAATTAAAAAAACCAAGAGGTGGAACATCCGTTGGTGAGAAGGTCACGCTAGATAAAGAGCCAAATGATTTATGGAAAGAGCTACAAAACACAAAGCTAACAAAATTTGAAAAAGATAGGCTAGCCATTCTTTCGATGGAGGGAAGGTACAGAGTTTATTTTGATTTCATGGAGACGATGGGATTTGTAGAGGATTATGTTCCATCCCAGCCCTATCAATCATGGGCAACTGAATACGTTAAAGTAATCGAGGATGAAAAAGATTTCATTAGCTTACAACACATCACGGTCATGTATTTCAAGCAGGCCGATGGCCAAACCTCTGAGCCAATGGTGATGAAGCACTGGAGGCAGGATTGGAAGTATGAGGATAGCGAAATCAACATATACGCTGGGAATAACACATGGATATACAGCAAAATTCCATTTGAAGAAAAAAAAGGTAGTTGGTCACAATCCGTCTATCAGGTTGACGACACACCGAGATATCAGGGTTATGGTAATTGGATGCATCAACCTAATTTTTCCTCCTGGGAAGGCAATGAAACATGGCGACCACTGCCGCGAAGAGAATACTCAACCAGAAATGATTATGATGTGATGATCGGAACCAACACACAGACTATTACGCCAACAGGTTGGGTCCATGAACAAAATAATAAAAAAGTAATAGCCACACCAAATCAAACAGTGCTTGCCAAAGAAATCGGTATTGCAAGGTATGAAAGAATTAAGGACTTTGATTGGCAGGTAGGGTTTGATTATTGGGAGGAAACAAGCGATTTCTGGAAAAGAGTAAGAAATATTATAAATAACAAATTAGATAATTCCTCGACCTTTAAACTAAAACCTCCACAAAATGGTGAGCCGCTTTGGAGTAAGCTCTTCATGATGGCAGACCAATATATTAATGGTGAAATAATCGAAGATAAAGACATTGAAAAAATTATTAACGACTATTCACTAAATAACTAGCTTGCTTTGCATAAAAAGTCTAAATTTTTAACTTAATAATAAACTTTAGATTACTTATATATAACACTGTTTTTATTAAATTTTTAAGCATATTTTACCAAAATGTTGGTTAGTTTCCTGGTACTGAAAAGCTGAGACAATATCCTCTAAATCAAACACGCGATCGATGATTGGAAAGAGTTTGGTCTGGTTAATATAGGCAATCATTCTCTCCTGATGAGCCCTACTGCCAACCAAAATGCCCTGTAACGTCACTTGCTTTAATAACGCGTTAACAAAATCTAAATTTCCTTGTAGCCCCGATAAAATTCCGATAACTGATATATGTCCGGCTACTTTAACTGAATTGATTGATTCATTTAACGTTTCAGGGCCACCTACTTCAATTACAAGGTCTACACCTCGGCCCTTTGTGAAACTTAATACCTCCTCAGACCACTTCGAATTTTGTTTATAATTGATGCAATAATCAACTCCTAATGCCTTGAGTTTTTCAATTTTTTCGTCCGATGAAGTTGTAGCAATTACTTTAGCTCCTATCGATTTTGCAAACTGTAACGCAAATATGGATACCCCTCCCGTCCCTTGTATCAGAACGGTATGCTTTTCTGTTAGATTATAATCCTCAAATAAAGCACGCCATGCAGTGAGTCCAGCGGTGGTTAAAGTTGCTGATTGCTCGTGAGTCCATTGATTAGGTGCCGATGTTAATGAGCCAGTCGGAAGGTTTACAATTTCTCGTGCATATCCATCGATACCGTCTCCCGGCACTGTCTCAAATCCTTTAACATTCGGTGCACCATCCAGCCAGCCAGGGAAAAAGGTGGTGCAAACATGGTCGCCCACTTTAAGTTCTTTTACAGCCCCACCGACCTTAATAACTTCGCCTGCCCCGTCTGCCATTGGGATGCGTTGCTCAGTAGGTCCCCAAATACCTGATACAACTGCGTAATCATGATAATTTAATGAGCTTGCATGTAAGCGGACCTGGACCTCATTCGTCTTGGGATCAGAAATCTCCTGATCGGCCAAAAATATATTATCGTATCCTCCGCCTGCTTTTAAATAAATTGCTCTTGTCATTGTCTTTTACCTCAAATAATGATTATATATAATAATGTTTAAATTTGAGGTAGATTTATTATGTCTGCGTATAATCAAAAAGAGCTAGAGCAATGGAAAAATGGGTTACTCGGTAAATCAGGTGGTGGTTCAAAGAAAATCCTACTTGTTGTAGTGATTGCAGTCGTAGTCGTGGTTGCTTATTTATATCTTCAGAAGTAAGCACCTTAAATAGGCTTTGACCTATTCAGCCTCTCGTAAAGCATAATCATGAGAATTAGATCAAAATTGTGCTTTAGTTGTAATTTTGAGCACAGAATACTCTATCGTTGTAAATATGAGCAAAATGATTGGGTATTTTTATGCCAGCAATGCTTGCTTGATATTAAATCAAAACATGAGAGCACTTATCAATATGGTGGAACGTGGAAAAAATTTAAATAATCATTACGCTTAATCATATGAACAAGCTTCTCATCATACTAATGTTGATCATTCCAAATAGTTTATTTGCTCAAAAATTGTGCAATTATGACTACCTCAAAAAAGAATTCCCACCGCTTTATAAAAAAATTGTAGAAAAGACGAACTCAATCCCCAAGATCTTTACTTTTTGTTCAGGGGAAAATCATTATTTATTCAATGTCACTATGTTTCAGCAGTTTAATAATGGTGTTGGGATAAATAGAGCTTTAGAGAAGGACTTGTTTAGCTATCTTCTGGAGGAATATGATGCTAATAGCTATTCAAGGACGAGTCTTGTTGCAGGCAAAGATCAGCAATTGCAACTGGTCAGCAATTTCACAAACAAGAAGCCATTTGAGGCGATAGAATTAAGGCAAGAGGTTTTTGTAGAGACAGCTGAGCCACAGGTTATCAGTTATGGCAAGACGGTGACATACATCAGAAGAAATAACTCAGAATTTGCCCAATACTTTAAACCTACTGAATTATCCGAGGAAGATAGAATTTACCTAGAAAAATTTAAACGGTTTGTTGGGCTTCAAAAGTTAAATTAAATGTTAAAAGAAAAGGTACTTTGCAAATGCACAAATACCTAATACTAAAAATACAGCAGCAAGGTAAGACATCAACATAAGGGGCTTACACTTGTGTGCAGGACATTCTTCTTTTTCGTTTTTACCCACCATAACAATTTTCCTATCTTAATAGTAATCAGTTAAAAGACTATATTAAAGTTAAAAAATTCATTTTATACTAGGATTTTATCTATTTGAACTTAATGTATGTTTAAAAAACATTTAAACGAAGCGGGAAAAAGTTATTGGGAGCATTTTAAATTTGGCTTCATCGCAGGTTTTATTCTTTTATATGCAGGGATTACCTCTATCATTCATGCCATATTTCCATGCTTCTTCAAATTCACTAGCTTAAGGATTGTAAAATCTTTAATAAAGAAAACAGAATAATGAGTAATCGTGCATAACCAGTCTTATAGAAAATTAGGTTTTTGGATTGGTTTACTTTTGTTCTTTTCTATTGTTTTAAATCCAACACCAGAATCCTTATCTATCGAAGGCTGGCATGTAGCAGCCGTTGCACTTCTGATGGCCGCTTGGTGGGGAACAGAAGCAGTCCCCTTACCTGTCACAGCGCTCATTCCGCTGGCTGCCCTTCCTCTATTGCAAGTTTCGTCTCTTAAAGAGACGGCCATATCCTACGCAAACCCTCATATCTTTTTATTCCTAGGCGGCTTTATTCTGGCATTGGCTATTCAAAGATCAGGCCTTCATAAAAGACTCGCCTTATCAGTCGTATCAAAAGTGAATGCATCGGCTGGGAGTATTGTAGGTACTTTTATGTGCATCTCATTTTTTATCAGCATGTGGGTGATGAACACCTCAACGACTTTAATGCTTCTTCCCATCTGCCTGGCTATCTGTGTCAATATAAAAGAAGCGCTGCCGGGGTTATCGAATAAACAGATAAAAAACTTTGAAATTGCCTTGTTCTTAGGTATTGCATATGCCTCTTCAATTGGTGGCATGTCAAGCTTGATTGGGACAGCACCCAATATTGTCTTCGCAGGCTTTATGCAAGAAAATTTCAATATCGATATTTCATTTCTGGACTGGATGAAAATTGCACTCCCAATCGGATTAATTATGCTGGTAGCGTCCTTCATTATTCTGACAAAAATTATTTATCCATCCACGTTTGAAATTAATGCTGCGACCAAAAATAAAATAAAAAAGTCCTTAGAAGAATTAGGAAAAATTAGTCGAGATGAAAAAAAAGTCTTTATTATCTTTTTAATTGCAGCGAGCTTATGGATAGGCAGGCCATATTTGAAATATCATGAAATGCTATTAGGACTGACTGACGCAGGTATTGCCATTTTGGCTGCCATTATTTTATTTATCTTACCGTCTGATAACAAGAAAAGTAATCTTTTGGAATGGGATGAAACAAAAAAATTACCCTGGGGACTTTTACTTTTATTTGGCGGTGGCCTCTCTTTGGCAAGCTCTATTAGCAGCTCAGGGTTAGGTCAATGGCTTGGAACGTCATTTAGTTTGTTAGTCGAACTCAAGCCTTGGTTAATCATTCTTCTAATCACGACCTTCATCGTCTTTCTCACCGAGCTAACATCAAATACAGCTACCACATCCACTTTCTTACCGATTGCCACATCCATTGCAGTTGCAATTTCAGTTGCCCCCATATCGATTGCCATTCCACTCGTCATGGCATCAAGCTTAGCATTTATGCTTCCTGTGGCGACACCGCCCAACGCGATTGTTTATGGCTCCGGAAAGATTACCATTGCTAACATGATTAAAGCTGGGTTTATCTTAAATTTGATTGGTATTCTAATTATTTCACTGGTAAGTCACTATCTCTTACCGGCCTCTTTAGAAAAGCTTTTTTAACTTACAACTAAAACTATTTATCAATTTTATTTATTTTACTACCTTCTAATGTGAGGTTGTACATTAACCCTTTTGGAGAAAATACAAATGCGACAACAGGCTCTTTAATGGAATCTACGTTAGCCACGCCACCTGCACCCCAGACAGCCACAGCAACACTGGCATCTCCACCACCACTCCACCCACTTGAATTCCTGAATTCTTTAAGTGCGTCTTCTTTAAGGAACATATAAACCTCAGATCGCTTCTCTACGCCTAACTGAAAACCAATAGAACCAGAAATATTATTGTAGTACTGAACCTTTTTACCCCCAATAAGCAAAGCTCCCTCACCATACGCACCACCAATTACAAGCCCTGCTTTTACAATACTTGGAAAAACTAGTATTCCCTTAGCTTTAGAGGCAAGTTCTTTTGCAGCAGGTGTTGTTTTATATAGCTCATCAAGAGCAGCTTTTATTTCTGCATCTATTTCTGCTTTGGAGGCGGTGAAGCCAACTTGGGAAAATACCAATAAAATTGCTGCAATGAAAGGTGTTAATTTGTTCATGGTTTAAGCCTTACTATGTAATTTGAGTGATTTAATTCTACACTAGAAAAATTTAAAAAATTTTATTTAAGAAAACATTTGGTATAGTCAATTTAATATGACAATTGATCAGATAATTAATTGGATGATGGGTTTAAACACCATTATCCTCAGTTCTGCTGGGTTTTTCCTAGTTATCGGATTTTTATTCCTTGTGACCGCAATTTATTCCCTACTTTACGATAAAGCATTTCGGAAAAAATACTTATTGAAGCTAGGCACCATATTTTTAATCCTACTGGGTATTATTATTGGTATCTTTTATCTTTCAATAAAATATGGCGCATTAATTCTATAACACTAATCGTAATTAAAGCCTTTCAATAATTTTTCCATCCTCATAGATTACCTCAGATTTGATCGTGCCATCTTTTTTCCAATTAACCTCTTTGCCGGTTTTTTTTCCATCCACAAATTTAACATTTTTTTTCACTTGTCCGTCGTCATACCATTGCATCCATAGGCCGTTATACTTCCCCTTAATATAATTAACTTCGATCTTCTTTTGCCCATTTGAGTACCACTGCTGCCACAGACCCTCCTCATGGTTATCTACGAAGAAACTTTCCATCATTTTATTACCGTTTTCATACCAAAAAATTTCTTTTCCATTTTTTTTCCCATCCTTGTATGTCACCTCAAATTTAGGTTTTCCATTACCAAAGTATTCTTTTTGAGTGTTGATTTTTTGATCGTCAGCAATAACAAGAAAGGACAAACAAAGACCTATCAAAATGATTAAGTATTTCATAACATAACCTGCATTCATTTAATTATTTGTATGGCAGCTTGAATCATCAAAAGTTTCTAAAAATAGGATTAATTTGAGCTAGTTTTTTTGATACGTGCGCGTAAGAAAGAGATAAAAAAGCATTACTAATAAATCATAAATTACCCAAATAAAATCTCTTAAGTTTATGATATATATAGGGTTATCTATCAACAAAAATATAAAAATGAAACCAATATAAATGCGGCTAAGAACACCCCATCTTACGAAAAGCAGCGCTATCGTTAACAAATACATGATGATTCTAAAGTATGCATAAAATGTCTCAGAATGAGGAAGTGCAGCATTTAGATAGAAAAGTGCTAAAACGATCTCTAAGTAATTCTCTTTAAAATAACTTACCTTAATCAATGTTTAGCTGCTCTGGAAATGGTTCAACTGAACAAACTCCCCTGTATTCATAGGGCTTTTGCCATCTACTAATAATTTCAATTTGACCTGTTTTCCTGTCTATAAAGAAAGAAAAGCCTATGGAGCCATCTGAATCTAATTCTTCTAAACTGACAGAGCTTGCATCAACGTTTAAAAAGTGATTCCCATGAAGCTTATGGATAAGGGTGCTGCCTGATATTTTAATTTTTTCGGTGGCAGGCTCTTTTAAACAAGGAGAACCATCCTCGCAAAATAATGTCACCTCACCCTCACATACAAGATCCACACTTAAGGGTTCTGCATAAATAATGCTTGGGATAAGCAATAAAAAGAATAATTTTTTCATATTTTGGAGTTCTTAATGATGATGTTAACATTCTAACCTTACCATTGATCATATAAAAATAAAGGATAAAGTCAGATGAAACTCAGATTTGCACTATTAATACTCCTAGCTTCAGTCGCATCGATATCATACGCAGCTGAATTTAAAACACTGCAAGCTTGTGTTGATAATATTGAAAAAGATTATCCAGGACAAATCATGTCTATGGAAGTGGAGTCAGAGAATGGAGTTATCAGTTACGAATTCGATATTGATACAAACGTCAACGGGACTGATTTTTTCATTGAAATTGAATGCGATGCTACAACCAATCAATTGAGTAATTTTCAACTTGAAACTAATTTAGAAGACAAGCATTTTCAAGCTAAGGCTAAAATATCTGTTACAGAAGCAGAGAAAGCAGCCATTGATAAATACAGTGGTGTGATAGTCTCAAGAGAATATGGTTTTGTAAGTGGAAAACCTTTTTATTCTTTCGACATTTACAATCAAGGCAAGAATCTGCAGACTGAGATTACAGTTGATGCTGAAAGTGGAGCAATTATTGGTATAGAAAAAGAGCTATATCAAATTGGCCCTAATAGAACTCTTTAAAAAAGGATAAATGATAATAATGAATAAAATTAATTTGGTGTTACTCGCGATAATGAGTCTGTTTTTAGTTGGATGTGGCTCGCAGACAATGACAGGTGATTCCTACTCTGGAAACCAGGCAAGAAAAGCACAGACTTTGAAAATGGGTCAAATTGAAAGTGTAAAAAGCGTAGAGATTAAAAGCCAGAGCGGAGGAGTCGGTGCACTCGCAGGTGGAGCAATCGGTGGTATTGCTGCTTCTAATATCGGTGGTGGTAAAATGTCTTTAGTTTCTGCTATTGTTGGCGCGGTGGCTGGCGGCATTATTGGTGATAAAATTGAAAAAAATGTTAACACGCTTAATGGCCAAGAAATAACCATCAGGCTTTCGAACGACACTTTGATAGTGGTAACTCAAGAAATTGATAAGAATGTTGGCCCACTAAGGGCTGGTGATAAGGTAAGAGTTCTCACCTCATCCAATGGAACTTCAAGGGTTCAACTAGCACAATAAAAAAGTTTAATTTAGATTAGGAAGCAGCTGGCTTCCTTTTTTGAATCTCATCAAGAATGAGCTTACATTCACCTGAAGTTAATGAGCAACCATTTACGCCATCTTCAAAATTATAGCCATCAATCATTAACTCAACAAATTTTTTAACTTCCTCTAACTCCACATCTAGGAGCGTTGCAATTTCAATAAGCATTGCGGTATGTTCTTCTGTATGCATAATTACCTCACAAATTAATATTAAATCTTTGTTAAATAATACACGCTATTAGCTTATTTGGTGAAGCCAAATTTAGAATTTTAACTTAAA
>OJFS01000174.1_pt1 | contig 30321 bp, 23 predicted proteins | sample 1594231 | NCBI WGS metagenome assembly OJFS01 (sample SAMN05416847, study PRJEB24817) | seawater metagenome | isolation source: Sea water | place: Canada:Atlantic | collected 2013-07
CGTCAACCGGACAAGTTAATTGACGCGAACCGGACAAGGTAGTTGACGTTCAATACTAATCAGTTGACTGAGAAAAATATGACTTTTAACCATTATTTTGATCATAGGGGACACTTCTATCAATTTCTAGAAAAAATAAAGTTACCAAAGCCGTACAATCATTTCGTTACCATAAGCGAGCCATCAATATTATACGAACTTACATTTCCACTTAACAGTTTGGAGAAACAAGACATGTCTTTTGACGTGCTTACCACATATGGGTTAATTGCTAACAAAATAAAAGACATATCAGACCTTACGAGGCCGATGATGCAACACGTTGATGACGGAGCAGAGCCCTTTGAAATGATTACTGCAAACTTTTATTTAAATAAAATAGGAAAACAATTTGGCCTTACATTTTCTGAAAAAATAGTTAAATACGTTATGCCAATAGGCGTTCCTAATCATGGTGTATTGCAATTATGCTTTGATGCAATAGGTACCGTTTTAATGGAGTCCTTTAAGTTCAGTCATTGCGATAGCAGCCTATGGACACCACCTCCACTAATAGCTTCTCTTGAGAGTAAAAGTGGTGATATGACTAAATTCAAAGCGTTTACTGACAAGTTGAACGAAGTCGCTATGTATGAAGCAAACGATGAACTATTTGAATAGGTATTTGGCATGTTTTAAAATTCTATCGAATAAAATGCCACTTGTTGCTGAAACTACAACCAATCCCTTTCAACGACTTTAGCCATTAACTCAGACGCTTCAGCTAACCTAACGAGTTCATCAGCACGGGCATAATAGCCATAAGTCATCGTATTACCTGTTTTGTGTCCTACTATAAACGCTGCCGTTGTCTCATTTACTCCTGCACGCTGGTAAGCGGTACTTACGTGAGCACGAAACGAATGAAATGAATAACTTGAGTCTGATGTCACATGTGCTGTCTTATATTGACTAAACTTCCTACTGGCATCCTTACTCCTATATCCAATTAGATTGTCTTCAGGGGCAAGGTGGTCGATACGGTCTTTTAACAACCTATGAATTCTTTTAGGTACAGGCACCGTTCTTTGAGCAGCTTCTGTCTTGCCTTTGCGTATATACAGAGCCATCAAGATACCGTCGATATGTACATCAGAAACTTTAAGCTCACATAGTTCCCCTATGCGACACCCTGTAAAGAGGCCGAGCCAGATTAATAACCTAATAGCCTTATCATCCTGAGCATCAGCCCATTGAGTAAGCTGCTTAATTTGCTCCCTATCGAATAGTTGTTTCTTCACTGACTCTTTAGCACCTTTTTCGAACTTATAGTGCGTCAGGATATGGTCTTCAAATGGGTTATCTTTAATCTCTGATAACCCCACCTGCCAACTATGTCTGAATAAAGTCTTAAGCCTTGATAAGTTCCCTTTTACCGTTGATAAAGAGTAGGCCTGCACGGTCTCTTCAATATAACTCATGACGTCAGCTCTAGTTATCATCAATAGCACTGCGTCATTAAGACGACAATGTTCAAGGTAACGCTTTACAGTCCCACGCATCTTTATAATTGTGTCTGCGTTACGTCCCTTGTTTTTGCTTATCCAATCATTCAACGCATCCTTTAGAGTCGCTGTGTACTTGACCGGAACAAAACCTGTCGAAACAGCATTCGAAGCTTCTTTTTGCAATTCAGGATTGCGTTCTGTCCCTAATAACGTAGCTAAATCGAGTTGGTTGTAAGGGGAAAGTGGGTCATTACCTCCAAATTCCTTTTTGGCTTCAAGCAAGGTCTGATGATAACTAAGGAATGTAGCTCTACCACCAAAGGATGCCTGTTCCCTTTGTTCACTAATTATTGCTAGTAGCCTATCCCTTCTGAGCCTTGCAACGCTGAGACTATCAGTCTGTAATGACTTACTTAAAGTGCTCTTTCCTTCGTATATGTGTTGGATCTCTTTGGGTAACCTCATGTTGAACATCCAGACATTTCTGCCCTTTCGTTGCTTAAGATATTTATTGTCCTTGGCTTGCCCCATACTACCTGCATACCTCATTGTGGTGCCTCTATGTGGAGACATATGTTACCACAAGGCCTTTAATGACGGTATCTTAAGGAATACAGGTGAGGAAACACGGCATGATGTAATCATGCTTCTCAAAGCTCCGCTTTGATATCTTGAAAAACCCGCTTCGTGCGGGTTTTTTATTGTTTGTTTTTTATGGCCTGCGGCCACCTTTACACGCTGCGCGTGCGGGGCATTCGTTTCGCGAACTTTATGCGCTTCGCTTATTTATGGCTTTCAGCCACTTTATGCACTTCGCACACTATGCGCAAAGCGCACTCTTATGGGCTTCGCCCACGTCATCCATGACGTATTTTCAAACCGCGTCCCGCGGCTCAACTGACTTTTTACCAACAGCCGCAAAAAGTAAGCAAAAAGGGCCGCTCTCCAACAACTCTCTAACCCCTGCGCGTCTTGCCTAATACTGGTCGTAAAAACGCGTTCCCGACGCGACTTTTACTTAGATTGCATCCATGCAATCGACCCAGCATTAGCCTGCGATGCTCGGGAGAGTTGAGTCGAGATATGGGTACTTCGTAGCTGACTTATAATTTTAAAGTGCCACACTTCTTGCTCAGACGTCCTTGTCTGGCCATCTGACAAGTCGCTATCGTCACCGGGAAAGTGTGAGTCGCAAGAAAGGCAAAAGCAGCGACTTCGTCGCTAAAGAATATGCATTATATTAGACACTTTATTTTACGAAAACTTGAATCAGGTGCATATCGTGCGCATAATATGTGCATCAATGATTGGAGTGTTAGTGATGAATATTACGTTAGGTAAAGAGTTTGAAAGAAGGATCACACAGAAAGTATCTGATGGTTTGTACACCTCCGCGAGTGAAGTTATCCGTGATGGTTTGAGGCTATTATTTGAAAAAGACGTTGCTAAAGACCAGCAACTTAAAATATTACGCGAAGAAGTCGCGAAAGGCTTCGAACAGCTAGCTGCTGGCGAATCATCAAATAGCAGTGTAATGGATATATTTGAACAAGCCTCTCACTCGGTAGCTAGTAAATCAGCGAACAATAATGACAACGCCGAGCTATAAACTATCTCCTCTAGCCGAAGATGATCTATTCAAAATAATATCAACAACGATTGAGACTTGGGGAAGTCTGCAGGCAAAGATGTATGCCCAAACCATTGAGTCAGCATTATCGAAACTAGCTCAATACCCAGACTTTGGTAGAGAACGAGATGATGTCTATCATGGAGCAAGAAGCTTTCCTGTAGAAAAACATATTGTGTTCTACCAAGCCAGTGATGAAGGCATTGATGTGGCTCGTATTCTTCATCAACGTATGGACCCCTCTAAACATTTCTAACTGTCCACGTTATGCACTAGGTACACCTTATGAGCTGAGGCCATCTTTACACGCTGAGCGTGCGGGGCATTTGCTTCGCGAACTTTATGCACTTCGTGCACCTTAACTATTTACGTAGACACCCATGTTAATGCGCGTAATACCGCGACGAAATCTGGGGTGAGTGTTTAATGTGAGTGTAGGTGTTTAGATTTTGCTTTGTGCTGATACATTCGTTTGTCAGCTAATGATATGCATTCTGAGGGCCCTTTGGCTTCTAGGCTGGTTGCTATTCCATAGCTAACGCCCGCATCGCGCCATTGCTTGCCTAGCTCATTTGAAAGCTCTGACATTTGTGCGAATGCATTCTCAGCAACATTTTTAATACTGTTAGCTGAAGTAGCCTTTAAGACCATCGAGCTATAGAGACACCCATGTTAATGCGAGTAATACCGCGAAATCTGGGGTGAGTGTTTAATGTGAGTGTGGGTGTTTAGATTTTGCTTTGTGCTGATACATTCGTTTGTCAGCTAATGATATGCATTCTGAGGGCCCTTTGGCTTCTAGGCTGGTTGCTATTCCATAGCTAACGCCCGCATCGCGCCATTGCTTGCCTAGCTCATTTGAAAGCTCTGACATTTGTGCGAATGCATTCTCAGCAACATTTTTAATACTGTTAGCAGAAGTAGCCTTTAAGACCACTACAAATTCATCGCCCCCTGAGCGAAACACGTCGCCCAATGAATAAAACGTCTGTTGTAGCAGACTCGCCGTTTTAACAATAAGTTTGTCACCTTCGTCGTGCCCACTTCTATCATTGATACTTTTTAACCCATCCAAGTCTATATAAACAATGACGTAACAATCAGGTATTTGCTGAATGCACTCCGACAGGGAGAACCTATTCCCTAGCTGTGTCATCGAATCAATGCGTGACAAGTATTGGTTTCGAGTAAATTCCTTTTGTTTTAATTTAAACCATTCAGTTAAACACAACAAAATACATAAGCAGTCTAGGGACAAGGCGAATATTACGGCAGATTCAGAATATGCTAGCTCTCCAAAATATTGGCTGTGAGCGGCTATGTAGTAACCTAACGTCATACTATAAAGTACATTGCCGACTAAAAAATACTTGGCTCTGAAGTCACGCTTTTTAAGCATCCCGACTCCAATAATGATCGTGAGTACTATCCAAAACATGGCCAATAAATGAGATAACAAGTACGCTAAGGTAAATGGCATAAACCACATAGCAGCACCTAATATAAAGCTCGTCACACTCAACCATTTCAAAAACGTAAACAGCTTTTTGTGATCGGTTCTACATTCAAATAAATCAGAAACAAACTGCGCGGCACATGCAATAGCGAATGGGAAAAGCAGTATTCCTCCGTAACTTGAATTAAAGGGAAAATCAAAAATATCATTGAGCATACCAGATGCTGCAGCCCAGCCAACGCCGTGAAACCCCAAATAGCCTGCACAGGTTAACGCTACCCGTTTTCTCGTTCCCGTATATATAAGTACGGCCAGCAACGACAAAATAAGCATCGCGGTAACGCCTGCTATAGAAATGCCATTATTGAATTTTTGGTACTGATAAAATTCTTTACTATCCAAGATAGAAAGGGAAACAGGCGTAGGAAACTGTTTGGCTTTAACAAGTAACCACAAATCTACTTGCTCATTTTCAGTGGCGGTTTGCACTGTAATGGCTTGGAAGTGGAGCAGGGGTGGAGTGCTATCATCCTCCAATTGAGAAAACACCTGAAAAGTCGGGGTTGGTTGATAACTCGAAGAATATGAGACTAACCCTATATCGATAAAATTAGCATTCACGATTACAAAATACTGCCCCTTTTGGGGAATATTCAAAGTCACTTTGGTAAAATAAGCCCCCGTCTGCCCCCCCCAGCGACGGCATTACTCGTGCGTTTTGAAGAGTGCTTTTGATACGTTCTAGCTTACCCATAGCGTCAAGGTTTGTAACATCAACCGAGTCATCTAACGCATGCCATAAGTTAGTATCTACTAGCGTATTATTCCCATCTGATAGCTGCAAAGCCCCTTCTCCGAAGACCGGGAACGCTACCAGCAACAGTAGAAAGTATGTAGCACGAAAATGAAAGTAAGAACGCAAAATCAAACCTTGTTTTACCGATTAAGGACTAATATCACCGTTGGCTATCTAGTATTAAACAATCACTTGCTAGCTCAGTAGAGAATACATGCAAACTGTCTATATAACACACAGTGGAATTTACTAGGAAATAGCAAATTTTTTAATTTTAAAGCAACTTTGAGCCCGCTTCACTTAGCTATTTGGCTAAATTTCGCTACTTTCAGCGGTCATAAATGATGTATCACCCTATTTAAGCATCATCTTTGATTAAGCAGATTTAGTGCGGCTTTTAGCTAACGATGCCAGCATCGCTGAAAGGAAGTGATAGAGAGAAAGGAAGTTATACAGACAGCCACTCTAAAATTTGCATCCACGTGACGGAAGTCATGAAGACAGCCATTCTAAAATTTGAATCTGAGTTACCACCTATCAAAATGTGCAGATATGCGTTTCTGCCCTCGAGAAAGAACTTTTACTTGGATTTCAGGTGTTGATAAGGGAAAACAGCGACGATTGCGCAGCTTTTGCCAAGCGCCCGCTTCACAAGCTGTGCATTAGGTGTATTGACTGAGATTATTTTAAGTTTAAGCGCGCTTCAGCAGCTCTTTTGCTTTGCTCATCCCGCGTATTCGTTGATGATGGGTATGGCGCTTGAAGGCATTCATCATTTGCTCTGCACCTGCTGCGTAGCAGAAGTGTTTTTCAAATTCAGTGGTTAAGGCTAACCACTGTGCTGAGTCTAACCCTAGTCTTTCTAGAATAGGGCTTTGAGTGTTATCGATATAACCAGGCTTGTCATCACGAATACAGCGACCTGTGGTATCGATAAGCTCACAGTAGTCTTTGAGGGAGTAAGCGATTCCTTTGGGTATATTTTCTTTCGGGTTTCCCACAAAGGGCATTAGCGTACTTGGTTGAGCTTGATGATGTTTAGCGGCATGTATGCGCTTTTTGATGCTGGTGTGTTTTGCTGTTTCAGGTGTTTTGGCTATTTTCGCTCTAATCGGGTTTAAATCCACATAGGCCATACAAGCCAGCACGGCACTTTCATCTAACAAAGCTTGGGATTTAAATCGCCCTTCCCAAAACCTGCCGGTGCAGTCATCTTCTTTATTGGCTTGACGGGCAATATATTCATTTAAGTCACGCATGAACCAGCTGATGTTGTATAAACGTTTTCTGTAGATTTCAACGGTATCATCAAAGGTGATTAACTCTCCTTGGGTTAAGGTATCCCCGTTAATAAACTTTTGAGTCAGTAACGTACCTTTATGCAGCGTGTGATAACGCTTTAGCACCGATTCGGTATCCCATTTATCAGCTAGGGCTTTATCCACACAAAGCACCACATGAGTCTACTTCAGGCATCCTGCCTTACGCCCTTCGGGCCAGCTAAAGCTGTTGTAAAATGCTCCCGACATTTTTACTGATTACTCATTACTGCATAAGCACAAATGCGGTAGCCGCGCTATCGATAGCGAGCACAGTAGATAAAAACAACAAACGCTCTTCTACCCAACCACGACGATGCTCGTAGCTCTGCCCTGTCAGCGTGTTTGTACCACATAAGAAAGACTGGCGTACACAACGGGACACACAGTGATAATAAGGCGTATCGATTAAACTGATTTGGCTTTTTCGTGACTGAGGCATAACAGTCGACTCAATAAAATGAAACACGCATCAAGTGTAGTTGAGGGATGAAAATTAACCATTTTTATAATGGATGTCTTGATATCTTCCTATTTTTATCATGGGTGTCTCGATATCTTTCTTTTAGAGTACAACACGCCTTGCCCTAACATCACAGTGGTTAAAACCGAAATAGCACTGGTTACTAATCGAATAGTTATGTTTTGTTAAGTTGTTCTCATTTGTTAGTTGCAAACCATTACCGTTACATTATAACATATCTTAAATTATGTTATAATGTAACGATGTGAGTTTCACGTGATAGAAATAGTGCAGGCTAAGGCCGTCATTGAGGCAAATTCGCTTTGCGTCAATATTAAAAATAATTCCATTTTGAAGAGTCTCAATTTCCGCGTTGAAGCGGGTGAAATATACGCTTTGCTCGGCGGTAATGGGGCGGGTAAATCAACTACACTGAAAACCCTTTTAGGGTTTAACGCCCCAAGCAGTGGCTCGGTTAAAGTGGATGGTAAAGAGGTTATCAATGCACTCAATCATGTACGCGAAAAAACCGCCTACTTGCCAGAATCCGCAACCTTATATACTCACCTAACGGCCAGAGAAAACGTCAAATATTTCTTGTCTTTAGCTGATATACAAAAATCAGATGACGAGATTGACCAAGCGTTTGATCGTGTTGCTTTGCAACAAAACGCGCGGGATCGCCACATGCAAACTTATTCAAAAGGCATGCGCCAAAAAACCGCAATAGCGTTAGCCTTGCTGCGCGAAGCACCCATCTTTTTGTTAGATGAACCCACCTCCGGCCTCGACCCCGTGGCTATCGATGAATTTAACCAACTTGTGCGCGAACTTGCCTCCGGTGGCGCTACCATTTTAATGGTGACCCATGACGTATACGGCGCCTGCCAAGTAGCAGATCGTATTGGCTTATTGCGTGATGGCGAGCTTGTGGGGGAATTTTCAGCCCCGCAAAACGGACAAATTGAAACTGAACAAGTACACGCGGCATTTGCCCAACGAGGCGCAGCGTGAGCGAGCATTCATCTTCAACAGCACGTTTTGCAAAAATGATGATTGTCGCCAAAGACGAGTGGCGGTATTGGCTGCGCTCTAAATTAGCAATATCAGTGTTGGCAATTGGCTTGATCCTTACATTGTCTTCTGTGGTGGTAACCGCCATCAATACAATGGAACTAAGCCATACCCGTCACGCGCTGCAAGAGGACGCAGAGCAGACCTTTGCAGACCAACCGGACAGGCACCCCCATAGAATGGTGCACTATGGGCATTATGCATTTAGAGCCCCATCGCCACTCAGTGTTTTAGATCCCGGCGTTGATGCCTACACTGGAAATTCCATATTTCTAGAAGGACATAGGCAAAACAGTGCGATGTTCGCTGACCAAAAACAAGGGACAGCGTTAACTCAACTTGGTAGCCTAACGCCGGCTTTTATCCTGCAAACATTAGCTCCGCTGCTTCTCATTCTTATTGGCTACAGCTCGGTCAGTCGTGAGCGCGAATCACAAACACTCACCTATTTACTATCTCAAGGCACGTCTGGTTTCACCCTAATTGCAGGTAAAGGTTTGGCCTTAATGTCAGTCATCGGCCTCATTTTAGTGCCTATAGCCATCTCGGCGCTTTTTAGCCTGCATGAAGGTGAAAGTATCACAGCTATTGTTGGCTTTGTTTTGGGTTATGCCCTGTATCTGACAGTCTGGGCTTTGTTGGTATTACTGTGCTCTAGCGCACTTTCCAAAAACAGCGAAAGCTTTACCGCGTTGGCACTTACTTGGATATTGCTCTGTGTGGTCATGCCAAGAGTCGCTAGCTCTACAGCAATAACCACAGTTCCTGCTGCAGGTAAGCTAGAAACAGATTTTGCAGTTGCTGCCGAAATGAGAAAATTAGGCGATGGCCACAATGCGAACGACCCAGCATTTGCCCAAATAAAAGCGTCTTTATTAGAAAAATATAACGTGGACTCAATTGATCAGCTTCCTGTTAATTATCGAGGTGTGATAGCCATGACATCGGAAGCAAAGTTAACCCAAGTGTTAAATGAGTTTGCCGAAAAGCGCATGCAAACCGAGCTAGCCCAAACGAATGTATCGAGAGACTTCGGTTGGTTATCGCCTATGGTAGCCATTCGCTCTTTATCAATGCTCACAGCAGGCACAAGTATAGAGACCCACCATAAATTCCTACGTGAAGCTGAAGAGCTGAGATTCGATTTCGTGCAAGGACTAAACAAAGCTCATGTGGAGCAGCTTAGTTACCAAGATGATATGAATCGAAACAAGGATACTGACTCTGGGCAAAAAGCCCGGGGAAATGCGCAAAACTGGCAAGTATTAGATGATTTTTCGTTTGCTGTTGATACACCTAGCCTTCGATTGCAACGCAGTGCTCCTGCATTTTTACAGCTGTTAGCCTGGATAGCAGTGCTAATCATTGTCATTCGATTGGTAGGGAAACGCTTAGTATGAGTTATATGTTTAAACAACTTAGCCGCGAATGGCGATTTATGTTGCGCCAGAAGTATCTTTTAGTGTTGCTAGGCTGCGCTATCTTAATATCTGGTTTTTCAGTACAAAGCGGCTTGAATGAGATTGCACAACAACAGCAAACCATTGAACGCTTAAAAGCAGCTGATGTAGCGGATCGCACTGACACGCAAAATAAGCAAGATGAAATCGGTATGTTAGCCTATTACACCTTCCATCTTACTTATTCAGCACCGTCAGATTTAGCCTTTGCGGCGTTAGGTGAGCGCGATATTTACCCGTGGAAGCACCGCATTAAAATGCTCGCTATCGAAGGGCAAATTTACGAAAGCGATACCCAAAATGCAGAGCTTACCCAAGCAGGCAAAATCGATTTTCTGTTTGTGATAAGTGCGCTCTCACCACTTATTGTCATCTTATTGTTTCATGATTTATTCGCCAACGAGCGCAGCAGTGGCAGACACGACTTATTAGTCACCACGGCTAAATCCCCTTGGGCTTTGTGGGGAGCAAGAGGCGCAATACGTTTCATCTCGCTTTTCCTGTGCTTAATGCTGCCATTTTATGTGGGCGCGTGGGTCAGTGGTGCGTCTCCGGTGGCTGTAGGGCTAGTCTCTTTATGCTGCTTCATGTATTTAGCATTTTGGGCAATATTGAGCGTTTACTGGGGCAAGAACGCAAACAGCGGCCCTAAAGTCGCCTCTGGGTTAATAGGAATATGGGTATTGTTCGCCTTTATTACGCCTATTTTAGGTGACTTAGCGATCAACAAATTTGTTCACTCTCCTAAGGGGGGCGACATCATGCTAACTCAACGAGAAGCCGTGAACGACGCCTGGGATCTCCCAAAAGAAGCCACGATGGACGCCTTCACTGCAACCTACCCTGAATGGAAAGACCATGTCGCCATGCAAAGCATGTTTGAGTGGAAATGGTACTACGCCTTTCAACAGGTCGGAGACCAAATCGCGGCTCCTATGTCTCAAGAATATCGTGCTGCATCCCAGAAAAAATATGAATTAGCTGGGTACGCTTCTTTGCTCTCTCCGCCTCTGTTACTGCAACGGGTGTTAACTCGCCTCGCTGAAACAGACGCCGTGGCCGCGCATAAGTACGAGCAGCAAGTACGAGCCTTCCATAAAACGTTGCGCCTGTATTACTACCCTTTCTTATTTGCACAAGGCGAATTCGACAAAGGGAATCTGGCTAACTTGCCTAGTTTTGACAAGTTCATTAGTAAACAACACGGCTTTCGCGATACAGATAACGCTCAATCGACCAATAAATAATAAATAACACACAACTTTCAAAAAGGTTTCACCATGAACTCTGGTACACAAGGGCTAAAGCTCACCTATCTCAGTGCTTGCTTAGCTAGCTTGTTTATTCAACAAGCTATCGCAGCAGATGAACAAAGTGGATCACAAAATGTCGACCAAGACAGTACTATCGAAACCTTAAGCATTGTAGGGTCACGACAAGCATATCAAGGCAACTTTAGTCCTTTAGAGACTCCTCAATCAGAGTTGAGAATAAATTCTGAAGCATTAGCAAATGCAGGGGCGATTGACTTAAACCAAGCTTTAGATTTATCTGCCTCTGTTTCCCGTCAGAACAACTTTGGCGGCCTTTGGAACAGCTTTTCACTACGTGGCTTTGTAGGCGATGAAAACCTACCGAGTAACTACTTGGTGAATGGTTTCAATGCGGGTAGAGGTTTTGGCGGCTCTCGTGACCTATCGGGTATCGAATCTGTTGAAGTGCTAAAAGGCCCACGTGCTGCTTTATTTGGTCGCGGTGAACCAGGCGGCACGGTAAACCTAGTCACCAAACGCCCAACATTTGATACTACAGGTGAAATAAAAATATCCGCAGGAAGTTATGATACATACCGAGCTGATTTGGATTACACCACCCCATTATCCGACGATGTAGCGGTGCGCTTTGTAGGTTTTTATGAGGATGCAGGCAGCTTTCGCGATACCGTTAAAAGCAAAAAAGAAGGCTTTAGCCCTTCTATCGCATGGGAGATTGACGATCAAAGCACCTTAGTTTACGAATTAGAATATGCTCATCAAGAAGTGCCTTTCGACCGAGGTGTGTTAGCGATAGACAACAAACTTGGCGTCATCCCACAAAGTCGCTTTCTGGGCGAGCCAGCCGATGGCCCAATCGAAACCGATGCGTTGGGTCACCAAGTTGAATTTCACCATGATTTTGATGATAACTGGAGTCTTTTACTAGGCGCTAACTACCGAGATACTTCACTAGAAGGCTTCGCGACCGAAACGGGTTTTGCAGGCGTTGTTGATGATGAAGTAAATCGTTTTCGTCGTTACCGCAAATATGATGCCGAGTATCAAGTATTTCGTGCTGAGCTTTCCGGCAGCCTAGAGGTAGCGGGTATTGAACATCGCCTCATCCTCGGGGTCGATTCAGACAAGTTTGATAATGACCAATTTGCGCTGCGCGACCGCACCACGGAGCAGTACATCAACATATATAATCCCGTTTACAGTGACGCTGATGATCTAGCGAATGACTTCTCTACTCAAATCGACCGCCTTGAAACACAAGAGTCTCTTGGCGTGTTTATACAAGACCAAATTAGCATAACCGACAAGCTTGATGTGCGTATCGGTGCTCGTTTTGATGACTATCAGCAAACCATGGATAACCGTTTATCTGATAGCAAGTCAAAGCAAAAAGAATCACGGGTCAGCCTGCAGTTTGGTGTTGTGTATGAAGCATCTGACGTGCTTTCTGTGTATGCGGCTTATGGTGAAAACTTCCGTCCATTGTCAGGTACAGACAGCAACGGTGATGGCTTTGAACCAAACCAATCAACCTCAGCCGAGATTGGCATTAAGTTCACTTTGAACGACGGAGGGTTGTTCGGCACAATCGCCATATTCAACGTTGAGCAAGATAACCTTCTGGTAGTTGACGACCCAACTAGTTTTACTTACGCCGCCATTGGCGAGGCCGAGAGTCAAGGTGTTGAAATTGACATCAATGGCGAAATTGCCGATGGACTAACCCTTTGGGCATCTTATGCGTATGTGGATGCGAAAACGAAAAATTCGTTTTTTGATGGCAATTTTGGTTACACGATTGAAGCCGGAACAGACCTGCTCAATGTGCCTGAGCAACAACTTAGCCTGCAACTGGTTAAGTTGCTTGAGTTAGACGGCAATGAATTAGAAGTCGGTGGTGGCTTAGTGTATGTGGATAAACGAAATGGCTACTTTGGCACTGATTTCACCTTACCTAGCTATACCATTGCCCGAGCATTCGTAGCGTATGACCTAACCGAGTCCTTAGCGCTTAGGGCAGAAGTCGATAATTTGTTTGATAAAGATTATTACACCAACTCATTCGCAGATGCTTGGGTACAGCCAGGTACACCGCGCAGCTTTAGAGTATCGGCATCGTACCAGTTTTAACTGGTACGCTAAGTCCTCTAGCAATTGAGTTTAAAAAGCTCGCAGCTTTCGGTTTGCGAGCTTTTTGTTGTTAACAATGACTGAATCTGAGCGTGGCTTAGCTAAACTCAGCAGTTTTTTTCGAAGTCGTTTCACCTAGCCCAAAAGGGTTATCAATGCTCTCGCTTGGTTGGGTAAACCATCTGGGGCCGTCGTCAGTCATATAAAAATGGTCTTCTAAACGAATGCCGAACTCATTGGGTATCACCAGCATAGGCTCATTACTAAAACACATGCCAGCAGCAAGCGGCGTTTTGTTACCGCCAACTAAATACGGCCATTCGTGAATATCTAAACCAATGCCATGACCAGTACGATGGGGGCAGCCCGGTGTTTGATACTCTGGGCCTAATCCTTGGGAGGCCAAATACTGACGAGCAGCTGCATCAACCTCTTCGCAAGGCGCGCCTAGTTTAGCAGCGTTGAAGGCGGCCAACTGGGCGGCTTTTTCATTATTCCAAAACTGTCGTTGCCTACTCGTTGGCTGACCAAATACATAGGTTCGGGTAATGTCAGAAATATAATCGTGCACTTTGCAGCCGGTATCGATTAACACAACATCCCCCTCATTAAGGGTTTGTGGATCCTTTACGCCATGGGGAAAGGACGTGGCGACCCCAAAGAGCACAATACAAAAATAATTTCCCGGTGCACCGACCTTTTGGTGTGCTTGTTCAATGAAGGCTTCCACTTCTGTGGTGCTAATTCCCGGGCGCAACATACTTGCGGTGGCTTGATGCACAGCCAGTGTCATGTTCATGACCCCTTGCATTAACGCCAGTTCGTTATCCGATTTATGCATTCTGCAATGGGCGGTGACTTCTTGTGCATTGATAAGCGTTAAGCCCTTTTGGGCTTTATTAATGCCGTCGAAGATAAAAAACTGCGCACTTTCATCTATGCCAATCGTGGCGGTTTTCGCTATTCCTAAACCTTCTAGTACCTCTACAAACAAGCAATAAGGATTCTCATGCTCTTGCCACCCATGTATCGGCCCATCGATGACTTTAAAACCGTTTAGACTGCCAATTTCAAAATGAGGCGCGATGTATTGCACATCTCCCTTTGCGGGTAAAATAGCCCCGACCATGCGCTCACTGGCATACCATTTCATACCTGTAAAATACGTAAGGTTTGTGCCTGCATTTAGATAAATAGCATCGATTTTATGGCTTTGCATGTACGCTTGCGCTTTAGCAATACGCGCTAAGTGTTCCTCTACCTGGATAGGAACAAGGTGTTGCGTCATATCACTAAGCGTCGCCAATGCTTGCTCTGCGGTTTGCGTACCAATACCGGTGCCTGCTTCGGTGCTGGTTGCAGTGCTGGCTTCAAGAGTCCCCATGTTTTCTCCTATTTTGAGGCGCCAACCAAAAGCAAGGTCGAGGCGCCTTTTATGTATTTAACCTGTAATGTGGCTGATGATATCACTGACATTGTCAAAGCCGCACCGTCACAGCTGACATATTATTTTGACTGGGATCGCGAGGTTAACAGTTATTTTGTTTATCGGTGTTGTGCCCGTTGCTAGCTCATGTGGTTTCAGCCTGCTATGTCATTTTACAAACCCGCTCTTTGCGCCTTAGGGTAATTGACCTAACCTTGTTCAGTGAGCTTCTTTCGCCACTGTGGCGCTGCGCCTGAGAGCCTGCCAATGCTATTAGCAAACTCAATAGATTGAATGAACACGCACAATCTATTTTGAAGATGCTACAGAACAAGTAAAATTGACTGCCTTAAGCGGCCTTAACGCTGTTTTGTTCGTATAGCTGAGCAACTAAACCGGGATGGACTAACTCACGTTGTAATGGTCAACTCATTCCGGACTGCAAAATAGGTTGGCTCTGCGCTTTTGCAGGAGCCAACCCGCAGTTTGAAGATTAACGCTTAAAAGGAGGACGAGGACCTCTCTTACGGCTTGTTTCTTCACTCAGTTGCACTCGAGCGTGCGTGGTACGTTGAGTAAAAGGAGGTTTTTTATTAAGGGCTGTTCGACCTTTTCTTATAACTACCTGCTCATCCTGATCTTTTTGCGCTCCTTTTTTATCATCTGCTTCCATTTTTATTTCCCGTTTAAAAGGCGGTCTGTCAGCACCTTTGATTTTGGGTAACGCAGTAGTATTCGCATGTACAGTGAAAGACGAGAATAACACTGGAATAGCCACAGCAAACAAAACACGTTTCATTTAAAACCTCACATTGAGACGATTCACCTTGCTTACGCACTAACGTCATTTAGTGACAGCAAGCTCTGCGAATTAGACTAAAGTATAAATCGCCGCGATTTTAGTGTGTAAAAGGAATGTTATAAAGAGAGACTGGTGATAGCTATTGACTATCACGGACACAGAAAGAAACACAATTTGGTAATCAGCATATACGGGTTTAAACACAGAACGTTCGAAGCATCAGTCAGGGCTATCACGCTAGACGAACGAATAATCTATAACCTAAAATCAAAAAATTATAGGGACACTCATGATAAGGATAATCAGCAAACCACGTTTTTGACCGAAATTCGGGGTGCCATTAACTTGGTTAATGAGAAAATCGATGGGGATTTCGTAATTGACAGAAGCCTTGAAGGCTGTGGGGTTAGCTTTATTTAATCGGATGGCTTAAATTCGTTTTAGATACTTTTGGTAGGAAAAATCACGTGAACACTATTTACGTAAATTTCAAGTAATACCAATTCCATTAAGTACTCTATTATAAAAAGGCCAGCATGTTCGCTGGCCTTAAAATCGTCTACTTATTCTAGGAACGAGTATGAGCTATTTTACAGTAGCGGCCTCAAAAGCGTTTTTCGATCCCCACTTCGAATCTACGCTGTGCACCGTACCAGCAATTGTTGGTATCGAAACATGCACCGACATATTCTTTGTCAGTGAGGTTACTCACGCTACCTGTTAGTTTTAGGTCGTACTTAGGAATATCGTAAGACAAAACAGCGTCCAGTAACGTATACGACGGCACAACTTGGCTGTTGTATTTATCCGCTTGAGTTTCTCCCACGTAACGCACACCCGCGCCCAACATTAGGCCATCAAGCGCATCGTCGAAGAAGTAGTTTGCCCACACAGATGCACTTTCTTCTGCTACCCACACTGGGGTTTTGCCAACGATGTCAGTATCAAGCGGGTTATCGGTCACTTCCATGTCTAAGAATGTTGCGTTCGCTTGTACAGATAGCGCCTTGGTAATTTGGGTAGAAAGCTCAAGCTCTACGCCTTTTGATTCCACTTCACCGTTTTGTGTTTTCAGCGCAAAATCAGGTGTGTTAACCACGACATTCTGCTTAGTAAGCTCAAAGTAAGCACCGGAAAAGGTAGTTGCACCATTATCACTGATATATTTTGTGCCTATCTCTATTTGGTCAGCTGTGGTGGGTTTGAACGCTTCACCCGTTTGTGAGTCAACGCCTGAGACCGGCTCGAAAGACTCTGAGTAGTTTGCATACATGCGCCAGCCAGAATCGAAGGTATACATGGCTGCAACGCGACCAGAAAACTCGTTTTGGTCAATTTCTGTGGTGCTACCATAGGGTGTGCCAGCATATACATTGGCCACTTCATCTGTGCTTTCAAACTGGTCATAGCGACCGTTTAACAACAAAGTAAATTTGCCGAAACGCATTTCATCCTGTAGGTAAAATCCTATTTGCTCGATGTCGATATTGTGATCTTCTTGGTAGAAATCCAGAGGTAGCGCATCTACGTCAAACAGGTTGTTATCAATATTACTCAAATCAAGCGCTGGCGTGTCCGTACCCAAGGTATCACGATAGGCAACTGTCGAATCAGAGTCTTGGTAATCTACGCCGAACAATAAATTATGTGATACATCACCAGTTTGAACAAAACCCGCTACCTGTGTATCAACTGTCACACCATCGATTTCTTCGTCAGTAAGATACGCTGAGCGTGCTAATAAGATGCCATCTGTTGGTTCAACTGTATGGTAGGTATTTTGTTGGAGCGCTTCAGCATCTGTATATCGAAACTTCTGCAATATAGACCAATCCTCATTCAGCTGATGGTTTAACTTGTAACCCAACATCAGCACTTTTCGAGAAAAGCTGTTCCAGTTTTCGTCACCTGTATAACTACTGACATCAAGCTTACCGTAAGGGGCTTCGTTTAGTGTTCCTATGCCAGGCAACGAAGTTGACGGGATTAACTCAGGATCGTCTTGATAGTAAGCTGACAAGGTCAGTTCAGTGGCCTTACTGATATCGACTGTCACTGAAGGTGCAACGGTATAGCGTTCGGTTTCAGTGGTATCTTGATAACCATCTCGATTACGGCCCAAGGCCACGAAGCGATAACGAGCATTGTCACTCAATGCTCCTGTGGTATCTAACCCTAACTCTATTAAACTGTCAGAACCAAATGCAGCCCGCACTAACGTTTCATCATCGTCTTTGGGGTATTTTGCGACTTGATTCACCAAGCCGCCGGGGGGCACCAAGCCATACAAGGATGACGCAGGGCCTTTTAATATTTCCAGTGATTCTGTCGCGAAGGCATCAACCTGAGGATAAAGGTTCCAGCTATTGTTGCTTAACAAAGGAAGGCCATCGTAAAACGTTTGATAGGTGGTAAATCCGCGAATAGTAAATTGATCAAAAATTGTGATTGTAGGGCGACTTTCTGTCGTTACCCCTGAAGTATAACGAAGCGCTTTTGATACTGAATCGGCTTGACGTAGCTGCAGTAACTCTTGATCAATCACGCTGATACTCACAGGTGAGTCAATGGGACGCAATGAAGACTTAGTGGCTGTGCTTCGATAAGATTGCATAGCATTCACTTCAATATGCTCAAGGCTATCTTCTTGCTCTTGCGCGGCAGATGAAGCGGCAACCGCTATGGCTAACGCAGACAGAGATGGGTAAACCCAACCTTTGCGAACTTTCGGCATTCTATTTTCCCTCAAAAATGTATAACTAAATAAACGTGTATGCGATCACGTTAATATACCTCAATCACAACACAAATAATAACAATTATCATTACCTTAAAATAAATTAGCGCAATATTTAACGGGGAAATAGAGCTAAACATCGATAAAAAGGATAATAAAATACGCGATCATGGCTTACCTACATAAGCTTGTTGCAGAACGTTTGACTCACTTAATCGCTGCGGCGATGATGTGTACTTCTATGATGTCGTTTAAAAAGGGAATTGGATTATGCAAGCTTACCATCAGGCACGTGACGTATTAGCGAAATTACAATTCGCCACCCTGCTCACTCTCATTCTATTGCTATCCTCTTGCGCTACGTTAACCCCTGACTTCGAAAAACCCGAATTACAGCTAACCAATTTAAGCATGTTGCCTGCACAGGGGTTCGAACAACGCTTTCGCCTTACGTTTCGCGTGACCAACCCGAATAACATCTCTTTCCCGGTGGATGGCATGAACTTCAAGCTTAATTTACGTGGCGTACAGGTCGCTACAGGGGTTAGCGACAAACAGTTTGTATTAGCGCCCTTAAGCGACAACACCTTTGGGGTAGACGTAACGGCCAACTTGTTTAACTCAGGCCGCGTTCTGCTCGATATCATGAATACGAAGCCTCAGGAACTGGCTTATGAAATCAACGCTAAAATATTCACCAGTAAAGGTTTATGGGGCAGCATTCCTGTTAGCCGCAGTGGAGTGATCCCATTTGGTTTATACAAACCAAGCAATTGATTAGCTGAAACGGTTTAGCTAAATATGTGCGGATCAGTCTGAGTTTTGTGAGTTGTTTTTGTGAATGGTTTTTGACAGTGTTTTTTGATGGTGCTTTGCTGGTGAGTTTATTAATGCGGATTGGTATAAGAAACGGCTAGCTAGCTAAGATACGCCGCTTTTATGCTAAACTGCGCGCGTTGTTAATTTCATGAGTAATAAATGCAGATATTAAAACACATTGTCTTAGCGCTTTGCGTTATGTGTAGCCCCTTAGCACTGGCCAATCAAGCTCTAAATCAAACGCCTAGCCAAGCATCTGCTAGCAGCTCCGTTAACGAGGTAACACCAAGCACAGATGTGAAGGCAACCATGAAATCAATGGCGCTGACCTACAAACAAGCCATGCAATCATCTGAACCTGGCGCGATGCTCACTCTGGTAGAGAAGTTTCAGCGCTTAGTGGCATCAGTGCAGCTGGTGCAATTTGATAAGAAGCGCCATAGCGTTTTGCAACAAGGCTTAGACAAAGTACAAACGCAACTTGGTTTGGTGCACGCAAGTCTAGAAAGCAAGGATATCAATACGGCCAAAGCACAACTGACAAAAGTAGCTAATCTAAGAAAGCGTTATCATAAAGAACGAAGCCCTGATATTTGGCAATTAATTTTTGGCAGCTAGTAAATAAAACACATTTCTGTAGGGGGGCAAATAATTGCTAGAGCAAGTAATAAAACAAGGCCAACAACAGCTTATTTCAGTTTTTTCAAAAAGGTGTTAGCGACTTTTTGTTGAATTGAATCTATTTCACCTGAGGCTTTCATCTGCGTTAGCTGCTGATTGATCTGAGGTAAAATAGCAAGGTGCTGCTTGTGAATATAAGAATAAAACCCGTGTCTTTCTAAAGCAGGTTGTAAGATGACAAGTTCAGCCGACTCATTGAGCATTACCCTTGGGCCTATAAGTTGTTCTGTCGCTATCATCATATCTATTTTACCTACGCTTATTAATTTAAAAATTTGTTCATTTGTCTCAAGCGGGTAAGTGGAAATATCGTGCTGCGTTGCGGCTTGTTCAATGTAGTGTGTACCTTTGCGATATCCGATGACTTTGCTAGGCGGTATGCTTTGCCAACCATCGACTTTGAACTCATTCCCCGCCAGGGTATACAAGTTGACGTCGTGGGCATAACACGAGACGCTTGTTTGAAATAAGTCAGGGTATTTAGCGTTCAATCCTTTTACTCTGGCGATTTCACCATCTGTTTCCCCCCTGCTGGCACTGAGTATTGAACGTTCTAAAGACTTTAAATTTAGGGACATATCAATACCGATGCGACTAAGAGCAAGGCGCAAGACTTCAGAGCACACTATTGGCGGAAGGCCACTGTTTACCGGCGCTGAAAAAACCAATCTGTCTTTTGAATTTGCACAAGCAAAACAAGCACAAAACAACAGAATAAAAGCAAAATACTTCATCTAATACCAATTCCATCTTTTCATACCATCACATAAACGATCGAAAGCTAATTTTTAAAGCTCGCGCTGTGTATTCGGTTATTAACCTGGAATGGTATAAGCGGTTATATACACCTAATTAGTCTTTAACATTTTGTTTTGATATCCCTACACTGTAAGACCAATTAACTAACTAGAAATACTATAGATCATTGTGGCAAAACCAAATTCAAAAGCCCCTTCAAAAAGCGTCGATATTTTCTGCGCAAACTGCCAACAACAACTTTTTCGCTATAAAAAAGGTGGCAAAGGTGCCTTAATAAAATGTTTTAAAGAAAGAATAAGCAAAGACTTCACAGTAACTGAAGGCACCTGCCCTACATGTGAAACGGTCTTTGCCAGAGATACACTTGTGCGCGGCACACCTGCGCTCAAAATTATCGGTGGCAAGGTGCGCTTCAAGTAAATTAGCAGGTAATCCCCAATCACGTTAGGCTAACTTAATGCTGTAGCCCGCTTTAGTCCACCACCATAAGTGCGCGATACTCATCATAGGCATACTGATCCGTCATGCCGCTAATGTAATCTTGCAATAATCGGCAACGATAATAGAACTCTAATTCGTCATTTTGTTGATTTTGGATCCCATGCAAATAAGCCCGAAAATGCTTACCTGGTAGCTTTTTAACCAACCTTTTTGCAAGAAGGGGGGCATCCTTTTCTTGCTGATATACTTGGGTGAATTGCGCTTTGGTCAACTTGAGTAAAGGTTGATAACATTCCAGCAGGCCAGTGATAATTTTGTAACCTTGTAGTTCTCGTGCTTCTACTTCTTTGTTGCAAAACGCATATTTAAGCGCGACTTTTTTAAACGCTTCAGAAAGCGCATGAGCGGAGCTTTTGTCCTCTAATAACGCTTGATTAAACGAACCATGAAAAATTGGTTCTATGTTAGTAATGAAACGTTCGACGGCATGATTGACCAAGGGATGAAGAACGCCCACTCTAAGGGAAATAAAGAATTGACTGTCTCTAGAAATATCATCCTCTTGTGCGGCTTCATAAGCTTTCATCGTGGCATATTGCATGACGTTTTTCTTCGGCTCCAATCCAAATTCATTGAGCAATAGCTGATATTCTTCGCAAAGAGATATTTGTAACTTTTCGATGTCCAGAATGCCTTTTTCGACAGCATCTTCTAAATCAGCGATACAGTAAGATATATCATCAGCAGCTTCCATAATGTACGACGCTGGATGGCGATGCCCCACTTCCATCTCTAAGGTTTGACACAAGGTTTCAACATATTCTTTTTCGCTGTAATAAAACCCAACTTTTTTCTGTAAATAACTGAGTTTATGGGTTTTATCTGGCTTTATATCGGTACCACATCGCGTGTATTTAAGTATGCCTGCGACTTGGCTGAAAGTGAGGTTTAACTGCAACAAGGAATGTATCAGTCTAACCGCTTGAGCATTGCCTTCAAAGTTGCATATGTCGCGCTGTAAGGTTTGATTGAAGGCAAATTCACCGTCTGACGTTTGCGGAAATGAATCTCGCAAGTTGAGGCTAAACCAGTCATTAATCGCTTGCTCGCCGAAATGGCCAAAAGGCGGGTTGCCTATGTCGTGCATCAGGCACGCCATTTCCACTACACTCTCTAAGTGTCGTTCGAATTCGATTAGATTAAATTGCGTTAACTTTGCGGGATCTAACTTATTGAAGATACTTTGAACAATGAAACGCCCCACTTGCTGAACTTCAAGTGAGTGGGTTAAACGACTACGAACCGCCGCATTTCGCTCTAGGGGGAACACCTGGGTTTTTTGCTGTAGTCTGCGCACGGCCGCAGAATTAATAATACGCCCACGGTCGCTTTCAAAGTCGAACAAAATGGATTTAATCGACTCTCTTTTTCTGGTGTTGTGAAGTCGATCACTGGTTAGCTTTTTAGAAAAATCAATCATGGGTACGTCTTACAGCAGTAAAGTTGATTGACCATACAACAGAGGTTGTCAGTATGACAATTTTTACACGAAATAAAACAATAGGTTAGCTGGGGTACTGACCGATAAGTTTGAAGGCAAAATATAAAAGAGTCACACACATTCAGCTTAAGCTGCAAAAGAGTAAACTGCCCTTATACCAATCCGCATTAATAAGTGGAATGGTATTAGCCTCGAATAGCGATCCGGTAATCCTGTATACGTTTATCGAATTTGCGCACTAATCTGCCAAAGCGCCCGCGGTACACATGAATGAGGGCAATTTCTTTTGCCTTTAAGGTCGCAGTTAAATATTTCTCATGCAAAATAGCGATGCTTTTATTTTTAATCACCTCATTGTTACTCGTGTGAGCGCGATACCAGCCCTTTCCTTCTGGTCTCAGCCAGCCATTGATGTGTTCCTGCATGGCGCTATCAACCACAGAGCTATCAAAATTAATTGATTCATCTGTCACCTCTCTCACCGCGTCGGTCAGTCGAGGATTGGTGAAAACCAATGCTTGATATGCAGTGTAATCTACAATAAAAAAATAAGATGAAACCCATTCAGTGAAAGGTAAATGATCGACCTTATACTCGATATTGCGCGTGTCTACTCGCCCCAATATAAAGCCTTGATACTGCTTCACTGCTTGTTTGAGTTTTCTATGATAAAGCAACACAGTTAACCACGAAAAATAATGGTTCTTGTCAAAGGTATCGTTCACAAAACAAAATGTATCATCCGATTTTAGACAGTAATGTTTCTCTATATATTGCTTACCGGCTTCCCAACCTGAAAATTCGAAACAGCGGTTGTCCCCTTGAATGAATTCAACATTCTCACGATTCACATGCTGTCGTTGAGGCCCGTTGTTGATTACAATGATCTGGGCTTTTCGCCCGCCCATTGTCAGAAGTCGGTTCAGACGCAGTAAAGATTTATCAAGAGCAACAGGCTCATAGATTAAAAACAGACAATAAATCATAAGTCGGTAACTTTATTATTGGTTTCAAGATATTGCTGCGCAATCATCTCAGTATAAGTAAAAAATGTATTGTCACACCAATACTGGTTCTACTCGAAAAACTACGGAATAACAACAGCTTGCTGTGGTGCACATATCTTACACGATTTATTCGAAAACTATCTTCCCCATGCGTATTTTGTAACAGATTTAATCTACGCCCTTGGCACAACCTAAACCGACTTTGTGGAAACAAAGCACACTGCTGTAACCCGAAACAAACCGCGCAAAACCACACTTGTTTCAAAAGAGGTAGCACCACCTTAGCGCCTGGGTAAGTTATATTCTCTAGTGCTTAGTTCGTTTTAAAAGGATGCCGAAATACCTGTTAAAAACCATTGGCGCAGCTATTTTTCGACGGCTATAGTTGCTCTATCCTCATGATTTTAAAGCGAGGACTAAAATACGATAAAAAGCAAATACTGGTCAACATTTCTCTAGTTGTGCACATGTTAACCGGATAACCCTAACGGACATGGATATAAACGCCCTAAAAAAGGACACGCACACATGGATAAAACCGCCTCATCTAGATTTAACAAAACCCCGATCGCTCTTTGTATTTCACTTACCTTAGGTTTTCCCATCCCTATTGTCAGCGCACAAGAAATAGAAGAAGAGGTTGAAACACTGCGCTTAGAAACCATCACGGTTGAAGCACAAAAGCGTAAACAAAGTATGCAGACAGTGCCTGTTTCTGTCAGTGCATTTTCTGGTAAGCAGCTGGAACAAGCCGTACTCAAAGATATTTTCGATGTTGCTGGGTTGGTGCCAGCCTCATCAGCTTTTCAAACTCAGAATGTGACCAATACAAGTTTTTCGATCCGTGGGATCGGTACGTCATCGCAAAACTTCGGGTTAGATCCATCCGTAGGCTTGTATGTTGATGGCATTTATCGCGCTCGCCAAAGCGCTATGGTCAACAACTTGGTTGATATTGAAGCCATTGAAGTGCTACGTGGTCCACAAGGTACCTTATTTGGTAAAAACACACCATCGGGCGCAATACTCATTCGTACTGTTGCTCCTAGTCATCAAAATTCAAATGACTTCATCGAAGGCACAATTGGTAATTATGGCTTAGTGAACTATTCGGCTGCGGCATCATTCTCAGCTATCGACAACGTGTTAGCGTTTCGCGCGACAGGCTTTGGTAGCCAGCGCGATGGTTTCGTGAGTGACGTGAATAACGCCAGTGATGTATTAAATGACAGAGATCGCTGGGGAGCTCGACTGCAAGCCTTGTACACCCCAAGTGATGATATTTCGCTGCGTATCATTGCGGATTACTCAGAAATTGACGAAATTTGTTGCGCGGCCCCAACGCAAGTAAGCAATGCGCAAGCCAATGGTATAGCTGGTAAATTTGGTACCGATAGCCTACTGTCTCAACCTCCCTTTAACGCAACGATATTTGACGACAGTGACTTTTTTGCTAATAGAGTTGCTCTGTCATTTTTGCCTGAATCAAAGGTTGAAGACAGTGGTATTTCAGCCGAGTTAAACTGGGATATCGATGATCAGGTGTCCTTTGTTTCCATTTCCGCTTATCGGCGTTTTGATTCATTTGACAACATCGACAGTGACTTCACCGACGCTCACCTGTTTGGCACCCAAAACGATGCTGAACAGCAGTCATTTTCGCAAGAAATTCGACTGGATTATAGCGGTGATAACATGTCGGCAATTTTAGGCGCTTATTACTTTAGACAAGATTTAGATCTGGATTATAGCCTGTACACAGGCGAGCAATTTAATGACTTTTTCTTACTGGGATTTGGTCAAGGCGCATTTAATGACTTACTCGCTGGCATTGACGCACTAAGTGTTGCGACCAACGGTCTTGTTGCGCCATCAGCGGCTCCCGCTCCGGCGTCATCAAGCTTTGACCATTACGCCAAGCAAGAGCACGAAAGTTACGCGATTTTTGGCCAAGTAGATTATCAGCTTACCCAAAAAGTCACCCTAACCGCAGGCTTGCGCTACACGGATGAGAGCAAAGACTTGTCTACTGTATTTACTGAAAGCTTGCCAAATTCAGCTGAGTTTCCAACGTTTTTCACCTCAGTAGGCGACCCAACCAACCCAGCATCGCTTGTCCCTGGCACTCTGCTCTATGGCGCTGGCGTAGCTGGCAATGTATTAGCCGGTATACAAGCAAACACCATTGATATTACGAGTGCAAGCGGTCAGGCAGCACTTGCCGCCCTCGCCCCCTTTCAACGTTTAGGCTGGGGCTTCAATCCCCTTGGGGCAATTACCGCAGCGCGTTCGAATATTTCAGACGACCTAGATGATGACCAAGTCACAGGCACAATTAAGTTAAGTTACACACCGGATAGACATACACTATTTTATGCATCATACGGTACGGGGTATAAATCCGGCGGTACAAATACCGATAGAATAGCTGACGGTTTTGACCCTGTTTTTGGTGCGGAAAAGTCTAAAGCGGTTGAGATAGGTTTGAAGAAAGACTTCCCTGCGCAGGATTTACGGATCAATATCGCTGCCCACTCCACCCAAGTAGATGATATACAGGAAAACACGTTTATCGGCACCGGCTTTAATCTACAAAATGCCGGCGATTACCAAACCTCTGGGGTAGAATTAGAACTAAAATGGCTACCGACTGAGACAATTGAAGTCGACTTTGTGTATGCCAGAGTTAATGCCGAGTACGATAACTTCATGCGCGGTAACTGCTGGATTGCCTACACTTGGCACACAGGTATAAACGACCCTGGGCAGCAAAGCTCAGATCCTGATGCACCAAATCCGTATTGTGATCGCTCAGGAGGCCGACCTGCGGGCGAGCCAGAAGATTTTGCCATGCTCAAAGTTAAAAAAGATTTCACTATCAGTGATAACGTCGATGCTTATTTGGTTGCTGAGTATTCCTACACAGGGGATATAGTCCTAGATGCGAGCAACGACCCTTACGCCGTGCAAGATCACTACAATCTGCTAAACCTACGCTTTTTTATGAACTTTGCGAGTTACGATATGGATGTGATCTTCTGGGGGCGCAATGTCTTGGATGAAGAATATATCAATCACGTTAACTTCAACACGCCATTACAAGAAGGGAAAATGAACGCTTACGTGTCAGACCCTGCCACATTTGGCATCACGGTGCGAAAACGCTTTTAATACCAATCCGCATTAATAAGTGGAATGGTATAAGCAGAGCAACCACTCTTTTACTCGCAATCTCCCACTGTTTTTTAATCTACATTAACCGGCACATGCCGGTTAATGTTCATTGCCAGCGAGCTTCTCTTGCGTTGTTGATATTATTGCGCGTAGTCACCACAAAAGGATGATCATCGCCAAAAATATTAATGCCGACCGTCAACGCTGATTCATAATATTTCAGCGCTTTTTTATACTGCCCCTTGGCCTGCCATGCGCTGCCTAAATTAGCTTGCGTAGTGGCAACGGAAGGATGCTCATCACCAAAGTAATTACGTCCACTTTCTAGTGCTAATTCATAGAACTTAATCGCTTTATTGAAATTACCTTTAGCGTGCCAAGCACTACCAAGGTTACTTCGAGTGGCAGCGACGTTAGGGTGGTTTTCGCCAAACGTTGACACATAAGTAGACAACGCCTTTTCATAGTACTCAATCGCTTGATCGTAATCGCCTTTGGCCTGCCATGAACTGCCCAAGTTATTTTGCCGAAGCGCCACTGAGGGGTGCTCGTTACCAAACAAGCGAATTCCACTTTCAAGCGCTAACTCATAGTTTGCTATTGCCTTATCGTACTCACCTAACACTTTGAATACACTGCCTAAGTTACTGCGTCTTTTGGCCACTGCTGGGTGGTCTTGGCCAAAGTGGTTAATCCCCCCTTCAAGCGCCAATTCATAATAAGTAATCGCTTTGTCGTATTCCCCAAGTGACTCCCAAGCACTGCCCAGATTACTCTGGCGGATAGCAATGGCTGGGTGGTCTTTTCCAAACGTTTTTATGCCGCTCGCTAGCGCTAACTGGTAATATTCAATGGCCTTGTCATACTGGCCTTGGGCTGACCATAAGCTCGCTAAATTGCTGCGCCGGATAGCCACCGACGGGTGATCTTCGCCTAACGTGCTGATACCACTGTCTAGCGCCAACTCATAATACTCTATGGCTTTTTTATACTGGCCTTTGCCCTTGAATATTCGCCCTAAGCTACTGCGTATTTCAGCAACGTCAGGATGTGTTTCTCCTAAGGTTAATAGGTTGCTGCTAAGAGCCTCTTGATAAAATGACTGGGCCTTATCGTACTGGCCTTTTGCTAACCAAAGACTGCCGATATGACTTTGTGTAGAAGCGATAACAGGGTGTTGCTCGCCAAAAGAGTGCTGAGCGCCCTGTAACGCCAGTTGATAATAATCATTGGCTTCGTCGTAGCGGCCTTGTGCTTGCCATGCGCTGCCCAAATGATTGCGTGTTTTAGCAACTTCTGGATGATTTTCACCAAATGTCGCTAAACTTTCTTTCAGCGACAAAGAGTAATACTCGATGGCTTTTGGGTACTGCCCTTGCATTTGCCATAAACTGCCGAGCAATCGATGCGTTACCGCAATATCTGGATGATGTTCGGAAAAGGTTTTAATGTCGCTCTCTAACGCTTGCTGATAAAAAGCTAACGCTTTTTCATACTCGCCTTTCTCTTGCCAAACACTACCCAAACGCCTGCGTGTATTGGCAACCTCAGGGTGGCTGTCGTCAAATGTCAGTAGGCTATTATTCAGAGCCGACTGGTAAAGCTCGATTGCTTTGTCGTACAGACCTTTTGCCTGCCACAAGCTACCGAGTAGACGCTGGGTTATCGCCACATCAGGGTGCTGGCTAGTGTATGTTTTTAAGTCACTGCTTAATGCCTGCTCATAGTAGTTCAAAGCTTTATCATAGTGACCTTTTTCCTGCCAGGCTCGGCCAAGTTGTCTTCGCGCGTTAGCCACTTTAGGATGAGTATCGCCAAACTTTAAAAGTTGACTCGTCAGCGCCTTATCATAATATACGATGGCTTTGTCATACTGGCCTTTTGCTTCCCAGAGGCTACCTAATAGCATTTCAGTAACAGCGATATTGGGGTGCGCTTCACCAAAGGTTTCTGTCTCACTGGCAAGTGCTTGCTGATAGTATGCAAGGGCTTTTTCATAGCGTCCTTTTTCCTGCCATGCACTTCCAAGGAGGCGGCGGATACTGGCTACATCTGGGTGATTTTCTCGAAAAGTAGATAAACTACTACTGAGCGCCTGCTCATATAACGCAATGGCGTCATCATATTGGCCTTTTACCTGTAACAAACTGCCGAGGCGCTGGCGAGTAGCTGCAATGCTAGGATGACCATTACCAAAGGTGTTAATATCGCTAGCTAGGGCTTGCTCGTAATAATCGAAAGACTTTGCATACTGGCCTTTACTCTGCCAAGCGCGGCCTAATAAGCGACGGGTGTTCGCTACATCGGGATGGGTATCACCAAAGGTCGAAATATTGATCTCTAGCGCTTTGTTGTACTGTTCAATCGCTTTGTCATATTCGCCTTTAGCTTGCCACGCACTGCCCAAGCTATTAAGCATAACCGCCACAAAGGGGTGATTTTTACCCACTGAGTTTAGGCTGCTCGACAGCGCCAAAGAATAATATTCGATTGCTTTGCCATACTGGCCCTGCGTTTGCCATACATTACCAAGTTTATTGCGTCTGGTGGCGACGGTAGGGTGGTTTTCTCCTAACTGACGAATGCCGCTAGCTAGGGCTAATTCATAATACTCGATTGCTTTTTTATACTGGCCTTTTGCTTCCCACGCGCTACCCAAATTACTGCGCCGAATTGCCACCGAAGGATGATCCTCTCCATAGGACTCGATGCCATCTTCAAGGGCTAGGGTATAATATTCAATGGCTTTGTCGTAATCGCCTTTTGCCTGAAAAACTAACCCTATGTTGCTGCGTAACGTCGCAACAAAACCATGATCTTCAGCAAGGTTATCTTTACTGGTAGCAAGTGCGAGTTCAAAATATTGAATCGCTTTATCGTATTGGCCTTTCGCATGCCACACCAAACCCAAATTACTGCGAATTAACGCAATTTCTTGGTGCGCTTCACCGTAGTGCTTTAGGCTACTGGCAAGCGCTAGCTCGTAATATGCAATCGCCTTGTCGTATTGTCCTTTCGCTTTCCAGGCCAAGGCTAGATTATTTTGGGTGGTAGCCACATTTGGATGCTCCTCACCGAAGTTTTGAATATCTTCGTCGAGAGCTTGTTGGAAATATTCTATCGCCTTGTTGTATTCGCCTTTGGCATACCATGAGGCTCCTGACTCACTCAGGGTAATGGCACTGTTCGCTTTAGCCTCTTGGCTGTGCGCGGGCAGTATGCTTAGCGCACAAGCCGTAAAAAATAGGATAATAAATCGAATGTTTAAATTTTGAGGAGCGTATCGCAACCGCTTATTTACTGGCCGTGATGACGCAAAAAAAGACGCAAAGTGACTATTATGTTTTCCGTTCATATGCACTCTATTACCAATTGCCAATCTAACCCATTTTGAAATCAAATGATAAGTTGCTGACACATTGAAAGCACAGTGAATAACCTTACTTAACTTTGCTTGGTCAGTTTATATCGTCGTTGTTTTCGTTTTTTTAAGAAAGAAAAGAATCAATACACGGGGTATACGAGACACAGCATCCTAGCTCTTCATCTTGTATATTAGTAATTCTGCATTAAATGTCTATCACTCAATGCGATTACGGAGCTTGTCGTACCATTGCCTCTAATGAGCTTTATACTCATTTCAATAAATAATTAACCACTCAGCGAAGATTTAACGTGATTTGTTGATAAAAAAGCAGTAGCGCCCTGTTATGCCATTCCACGTTAATAAGTGAGCACTTATTGAAGCGACTTGGTATTAGGTGCTACTGCCATCTAGGTAAATTTATAGCCCCGCATCAGGTTTTGTATCGGTGACGAGTTAGCTACCTATTATACCATTCCACGTTAATAAGTGATGACTCAGCGAGAGTTTAAAAGGGCTTA
>OJFS01000183.1_pt1 | contig 29216 bp, 28 predicted proteins | sample 1594231 | NCBI WGS metagenome assembly OJFS01 (sample SAMN05416847, study PRJEB24817) | seawater metagenome | isolation source: Sea water | place: Canada:Atlantic | collected 2013-07
GCAGCGTCAGATGTGTATAAGAGACAGACACTTTGGCGGGCATTGAGTATTTCTTATTTTTTTGCCACATTGACCAACAACATTAAGCACACCAATAAGAATAAAAATACGAGCGGAATATGTGGAAATGGACCTTACTCATAGCGGGATTACTTTCTATAACTGGCGTTCAAGCGGACGACAAAACTGGCAACTGGGATTTGCATTCCGGCGCCACTACCTCTGAGCGCTACGCATCCCTTGATGCAAACAGTTCAGAGCAATTTTACTTCGGCGCCCCTAGGTTGGTGCTCTTCTGTTTACAAGGCCAAGGCAATTTTGGTGCCTTCGTCCGCTGGAATAAGTTCATTGGTAACACCATTCACCCCATCCACCTGCAACTTGATCAAGAACCAACTTTGCTAATGTCCTGGTTCGCGGGCGTTGAGGGGGAGAATAGCTGGCTGCCTGCGGGTCGTTTTACCAGCAAAGTGCACTGCGACGAAAAGGATTGTAGCGGCCCAAGTCGAGTGTCAATGACGCGACTTGAGCTGATTGGAGAAATGCTTGAGGCGCAAAGCATAAGTGTGGAGACAACAGATACTGAGGGCAATTTATGGTCTGCTGTATTTTCTCCAACGGGTATGCGAATGGCCGCAGAGGAAACGCTAGGATTTTGCGGCATTAAAGACGACGCGCTGTAAGCGATAGACCACCCTGGCAATGTCCTTGGCTACGCTCACCCCAACTTCACCGGGCTTTCACGCTAGATTCGCAAATACAGGCTTTTACTGAGAATCTCAAAAAACGGTTAATAACATGAAGCAAGTAATCACGATGATCTTGAGTGCGGCCTCCCTAATGCTGAGTATTTCTGCGCAGAGTATTGAATCTCTTGGCTACACGGTCGTTGCCAATGAAGGCGACATAGAAATCCGCAAATATGAGCCCCACTTGCTAGCTTCAGTCAGAGTAGCCGGTGATTTCGAAGATGCAGGATCGAAAGCATTTCGTCCCTTGTTTAAATTCATAACTGGCGAGAATACTAGTGATTCTAAAATCGCTATGACCGCACCCGTTATACAGTCCAGCGACGACAGTGAGTGGTTAATTTCTTTTGTGATGCCCAAGGAATATGACCTAGAGAGCTTGCCGGTGCCGGCGTCCACGGTGGTAGAAGTCAGTAGCGAGCCAGAAATGGTTATGGCCGCCATGCAGTACAGTGGTGGTTGGAGTAAATCGCGTTATCAAAAACATGAAAATCTGATGATGCAGGCGCTAGCTGCCAGCGACTATGAGGCTTGTGGCGCGCCAAAGTGGGCACGTCACAATGCACCATTTACTCCTTGGTTTATGCGCAAAAATGAAATTTTGGTACCGCTTTGTCGCACACAGACGACAAGTCTGTAAACACCAAGGACTTCTTCCCTATGCATTGCAGCTTTTCTAAAGCATTTAGCACCTGCTTAGGGATGCCTAATTCTACCAAGGCAGTTGACTGCCATCTAAACGATAGAACTGCCCCGATCCTGCTGGGGTGAGCTTTTCAATAAGAAGGTCTAACTTTTCTGCACAGGTTTGTGCTGATTGCAGTGGGGCTTTGCGTTGTTTTACAAAAGCCTTAGACAAGTTGCTCACCGTCGTGCCTGGATGAATAGCCACAATGGTCGGCTCATTGCGCCACCGGCCCGCTTCGATGGCCAAACAGCGTATCCCCATATTCAGTGCTGCCTTAGCCATGCGGTAACCGAACCAACCGCCCAATTGATTATCTTCAATGCTGCCCACCTGAGCGGAAAGAAAGACCGCTTTGAAGCCGGGGACAACTTTCAATTTATTCGCCATTGCTGAAAACAGCAAAATGGGGCCGATTGTGTTAACCGCAAAATCGTCATGCAGCTTTGCGCCGCGAATGTTGCGCATAGACTTCTCTGGACCACCCAAGGGTCCTTGCAGATAACCACTGGCACAGACCCAACGGTGAATGGGTATGTCCATAACTGTCAGTTGTTCTACACAAATCTCTATGGATTGTTCATCGCGCAGGTTGCAGTTGAGCCATCGCACTTTCGCATGCGCTCCGCTCACAGGCAGGTGATGAATTGCAATAATTTGCTCTACCTCTGGATTGTGCAGGTAGCGCTCTAGCAATGCCGCGCCAATGGCACCTGCCGCTCCAACTATAAGAACATTCATGAAATTTGTATCCTAAAACCCGCTTGTTATCGAACCTGGCCGTCTAGCATTTGTCAGTGACAGCAACGCTACCCCTTCAATAAAACTTGGACAAAACCCTAAAATACCTCTGGAGACGCCATTATTCCCAAAAATGTTCGTATTTGTCCAATTTTAATTTGACATTACATCACCAGCGCGTAACTATACACGCTGAAATTTAGACACGACTAATACAGGACAGCTAATGAGCAAACTTAATCGTAGAGACTTCATCGCTACCGGCGCAGCACTTTGGGCCACAGCACTGATTCCAGTTGTTGTACGCGCAGAACCTTCGGCCCCAATTCTTCAGGAGACCGACGGTATCGCTATCGCTCTGGGTTACAAGAAAGACGCGACTGCAGTAGATATTGCCAAATACCCTAAACGAGCAGGTGCCGCGGGCGCTAGTCAATTTTGCTCTAACTGCAGACTTTATAGCGCCAAAACAGACGGTCTAGGCGGATGCTCGGCCATTCCAAATAAATTAGTCGCAGGTGCAGGCTGGTGTAACGCTTGGATTCCAACCGCTTAGGTAGGCTCCCGCGTCAGAGTAGAACAGCGCTTTGACAATTTTGACCCAAGATAGACAAATTGCGAGTTAGTTCGCCTCTTTAGTACGGTGGCCTGAGACTTTCAGCCACCACAGTTAGACATTAGGTTAACAACGCAACCCGAACGCATCTTTATAAACAGTCGGCTTAGATCACCAGCATCAAAAAATAGGCATGGATAACATGGATAGACTCACAATAGGCGCAGTGGCAAACCTCACTGGAGTACCCTCGCATACACTTAGGAAGTGGGAAAGCCGACATTCAATAGTTGTACCAGAGCGCAGCGATTCTGGCCGACGATTTTATAACAACAGCCACGTACACCGATTGTTGTTGGTTAAACGTCTAATGGCAGAGGGACACGCCTTGGGCGAGCTGGCTAGACTGGGTACCGACGCGCTTGAAAATCTCAGTTTACGTCACGACAAAAGTCGCTCCGAAACTTTGATTGACGGTGTGGATGTGGTTGGTCTGAATTTGGCACCGCTGTTCGAGCGAGCGGAACCAGAAATTTGCCAAAGCCACAGTATTTTTACGCAAACTCTGGAGAGTTGGTTAGACCGAACGAATCAACCTTCGCGCCATCACAAAACTTTATTGGTTGAGAGTGACACCCTCCCAGACACAACTGTTGAAGCGCTAATCAAACTACGCAACGGGTCTTACCAGCGAGTCATTATTGTTTACGCGTTTGCGCCTCGGCGCATCGAACAACTTTTGGCCAGTCACGGCATTCAAGCGCTCAAGTCGCCCATCACCGCTGAGCACCTGAGAACTATGATGAACACTAAGTCCTTGGATGTGTCTTCAGAACCGGTGCATATTGGTGTCAGCGCGTTCAATCCTGAGCAGCTGTCGAGCATCGCTAATATGATGCCAAGTCTGCACTGCGAATGCCCAAACCACATTGCCAAACTGCTCATCGACATCAGCGGCTTCGAAAAATATTGCCTGCAATGTAAAGACGACGACCCCAAGGAAAAAGCCTTACATGCTCAGCTGGCCGAAATGTCAGCGAGGGCGCGAACCATTTTTGAAAGCGCCTTAAGGTCAGTGGCGGTTGCTGATGGTTTAGACTTGGACAATTTACACTAGGCCAAATAGCCCAGTAGAAAAACGGCACTCGCTACCGCTTTACCGCATGCGTGTGCCTTTTGCCTTTTGCCTTTTGCCAGCAACAGGCTGCGCCAAAGCTACTGGTTCTATTACTAGCTCTGAAGCTAGTAGTGGAGATTTTAGCAATCAATAATTCCTCGCCGTCTTAATCCAACTTTGCAGTGACGCACCTTCGTCCTCGCACACAAGCAATATATTTTCAGCGCTGCTTTTGCACTACAACTGGCCAGTTTGTCTCGCCACTGGCAAAATTCTCGGTAGACTTACCTCAAAAGCACACACCCGACTGTGTGTAATGTACAAATAGTCAGAGCAATTAAATGAAACCTGAAACTGATGTGTCACCACTTATTGTCGTGGATTGGGGTACAACCAACTTTCGCGCCTACTTGGTTGAAAGGAGCATTAATCACTTTGGTACCTGCCGAGAGAAAGTGGCAACAAACGACGGGTTGTTGAGTATTCAGGAGGACTACCCAGGCGTCCTAAACAAGCATATAGGTCATTGGCTCAATACCACCCAACCTACTCCAATAATACTCAGCGGCATGGTCAGCAGCCCCAGCGGATGGATAGAGGTGCCGCACATTCCTTGCCCAGCAGATTTACAAAAGCTTGCCCTCAACGCGCATCAAATAGACGGCTTTAACAACGGTAAGGCGTGGATCATTCCAGGTTTATCTGGCCTCGGCGTAAGCGGACATTTTGACGTAATGCGCGGCGAAGAAGTGCAGTACTTTGGCGCCACAAAAATCATCCAAGCGCATAACTTGCCGGCCCCTGAGGTTATTTGTTTTCCTGGTACGCACAACAAATGGATCAACACCTCCACTAACGTGGAAGGCGAATTGGAACATTTCTCAACCTCTATGACAGGGGAAATTTTTGACCTGCTAGCGAGCCAATCACTTCTGGCTAACTCAATTAACAAACAAGGCCTCTGGCAGGAACGAGCGTTTCTTGAAGGTTTAGACAACAGCGCCAGCCAAGGCGGGTTAATGCATCAGTTATTCACGGTGCGCTCGCTACAATTGTCCGGCGCTCATTCAAATGACGAGGGCGAAGCCTATCTTTCTGGTCTGCTGATTGGTAGCGAGATCAGATCTATGCTCAATACGCCAAACAATGACAGGCAGCGACAAGTTGCTATTGTTGGCGCAAGTAACTTGGCCCTGAGATATAAATCAGCCATAGAACACCTAGGACATTGCGCCTTCACAGTTGACGCTGAAGAGGCGACTATTGCTGGTGCATTAGAGATCGCCCTTCACCTCAACCAGTAGGCTTACTCACCAATGAATCACCCACTTTCACACTACCTAGAGCAAATGCCTTTAGTCGCAATTTTACGCGGCATTACGCCAGCGGAATCTTTAAACGTGGTCGCCTGCCTTTTTGCAGCGGGTATTCGGATTGTTGAAGTGCCGCTCAATTCACCAGACCCTTTAAACAGCATTAAGTTAATTGCAGAAAATTTTGGCGCACAAATGTTGATCGGCGCGGGAACCGTTCTAGACACAGAGCAAGTTAAAGGCGTTGCCGGAGCTGGCGGACGACTAATTGTGTCACCCAATACCAATGTGTCAGTCATTAAAGCCGCCTCTGCACTGGATACAATTTGTGTTCCGGGCGCGGCGACACCTTCTGAGATATTTACGGCATTGGATGCCGGTGCCAGTGGGGTAAAGGCGTTTCCAGCAGAAATGCTGACGGCGCAAATTATTAAGAGCTGGCGCGCAGTGTTACCAAAAGACTTAAGTATTTTGCCGGTTGGCGGCATATCCACCGACAACATGCGAGATTACTGGGAGGTGGGCGCAAATGGTTTTGGCATTGGCGGCGCGCTCTATCAGCCAGGAAAAAGTATTACGGACATTAGTGCTAGTGCTAAAGAATTTGTTATGGCGATGAACCAGCTTCGCCCTAACACCTAAAGTTGAACGGGAAAATAGGCCTCTGCTAGGAGATTATTGGCGGTCCTTGGGCTCAACTGAACCGCTACGAACTCGCTCATCTTGGTAACTGTGCCGATATATATACCCACTACAAACTCAACAACAAATTCCTTCGTCTTACCGACTAGGGCGGCATAAGCAACTTTATTAAGGCCGCCGTCAGCCGAAACCTCGTGAACGTCACATCTGCAAGGGTTTACCAACTCTAAGGAGTTGGTTGATAGCCTTTCTCTTCACCTTTGGTGAACACTCCTACAGCATCATGGGCGTGCAAACTTTCGTGATGTTCAACGCGCACCCAAAAATCGTTCCAGCGAGGATCATCATCCAAGACTGTTTTTAGCCTTCTGCCTGCATCTTCTACAAACATTGGATTCTTACCGTTCAGTCGGGCGAATTCCTGCTCGTCCTCTCGTTTGACCGCGCTTTGCACTGGTGTTTTAAGTGCGCCTTCTAATTGATCTACCAACGCTGTAATTGGCAAATCTTCATGAGAATCGTCCAAACGCACCAATGCTTTTGCGGTGCTGCGCTGGCTATGCGGGGTCGCCAAAATACCTTCTTCGGTACCAAGCCATGTATGCACATCACTGATTTTGACTTCGCCTTGGCCACCAAAATCTTTGGTGAACTGTTCTTGAATAAGCTGACGCGCTAGCGCTGCGGAACAAGGACAGGTAGACGAATAAGTAACTGCGACCGACATTTCAATAGCAATTTCGCCATTGATCAATGAGCCTTTAACCATTACCGGATAGGAAGCCCAACCGACATTGTCGCTAATCAAAGCAGGTCGGCGTATGAAGTGATCAAACTCGAATTGGACAAATGCATTCGTACTCAGATCATTATGTGACTCGAGAATATCTGCCAATAAAGTTTTCACGCCAGACGCGGTCAACGGATTAGTTGTTGCGTGTTCATCTAAAAGTAAATACAGGCGCGACATATGAATACCTTTGGCCATTGGGTCGGCCAAATTAACGTATACCTGAATGCTGGCATGGACTTCTTTGTTTTGATCGCCATCCTTAACTTTGAGTGGCTGGTGAACATCACTCATGCCGACCCAGTCTAAGGTCGTTTGTGCTTTGGTAAGGGTCTTGTTCGCCACATCCGGCATATCAAGAACAGGTACAAGCTTAGCTTTGCTCATCAAATTTCCTAGGGTAAATCTATGCAGAGAAGATTACGGCTTTACAGGTCAACGAAATGTGAACAAAAAGTTACATCTTCTGACTATTAGATGACATTTCTTCAACAAACTCCGAGAGAGCGCAAACTCCCCAATCGCACGTTTAGAGGTCTCAACTAGAGGTCTCAACTAGAGGTCTCAACTAGAGGTCTCAACTAGAGGTCTCAACCGGTAAACGCCGTCTCATACATATGCTACCGAATTTTTGCTGCGGATCAATATGGGCGAGGGTCTTGCCTTCAAAGCCTATGGCTATAACTGCTCTATATCGGCGTCCGTTAATTGCCGAGCTTCATCAGGCAGCAGCGAGGGAATGCCATCGTTTATGGCGTATGCCAACTTGCTCACCCGACACCATAGCTCTTGTTGCTCGCGCATATAAATCAAAGATGTTTTGCTTACCGGGCAAACTAATAGTTCTAATAACTTGGAATCCATGCTTTTTGATCCTCACTTGACTCTTTCAGCAGCTGCTTAACGACAACAAAATACTCTCTTACCTCTGGCTCCTAGGGTCTCAATTGAACGCGGCAGTGGTGAATAACCAATACCGCAGAGCAAAACCTACTTAGGTATCGAATGGACTTCTTAGAACAATAGTTTCATGACGGTTGGGGCCGGTGGAGACAATATCTACCGGTGCACCTATGGCCTCTTCGACTCTGCGTATATAGTTTTTTGCCTCTTTAGGCAGTTTGTCAAAATCAGTGACGCCCAATGTTGATTCCTTCCAACCAGGTACTTCTTCGTAAACCGGTTCTAGGCCTTCGTAATATTGACTACCAAAGCTTGGGCTGCCATCTTCGTCCGCTCCGGCATAACCAACGCAGATTTTGATGGTTTCTAAGCCATCCAAAACATCTAACTTAGTTAAGCAAATACCAGAGATACTATTGATTCTGACTGCTTGGCGCAGTGCTACAGCGTCGAACCAACCGCAGCGTCTTGGCCTGCCGGTGGTAGAACCAAATTCATGACCACGCTTTGCAAGGCCTTCGCCTACGTCATCAAACAGTTCTGTTGGAAAGGGTCCTGAACCTACACGAGTGGTATAAGCCTTGGTAATTCCTAAAACATAGTCTAAATAAGTTGGCCCAAATCCAGTGCCTACTGCGGTACCACCAGCTGTGGTATTCGAGGAAGTCACATAAGGGTAAGTGCCTAAATCCACATCCAGCATGGCGCCCTGAGCACCCTCGAACAAAATATTTTTACCTACTTCACGCATATCGTGCAAAAGTGGCACTACATCTGCCGCCATCGCCTTAATTTCTTCTGCTACCTGAGCGCAGTCGTCTAAGGTCCTGTCAAAGTCTACTGCTGGCTTTTTGTAATAATTGGTCAGCATGAAGTTATGATATTCGGTAACCTCAGCAAGTTTGTCGGCAAAGCTCTGCCAGTAAAACATGTCGCCTAAACGTAGGCCGCGACGCGCTACCTTATCTTCATAAGCTGGCCCAATGCCTCGGCCTGTGGTGCCAATTTTCTTCGCACCCCGCGCTTCTTCCCGCGCCAAATCTAACTCAATGTGGTGAGGCAAAATCAGCGGGCAAGCTGGTGAGATTTTCAGTCGATCCCGAACAGGCACACCTTTGGCTTCAAGCATTTTGATTTCTTTGAGTAACTCGTGGGGCTCTAAAACAACACCATTACCAATTACGCACTGCACATTTTCATGCAATATTCCCGAAGGAATGACATGTAGCACTGTAGTTTCGCCGTCAATTACCAGCGTATGTCCGGCATTGTGGCCACCCTGAAATCGCACAACCGCGCTGACCTCATCAGTAAGCAGATCTACTACCTTGCCTTTGCCTTCGTCACCCCATTGAGTGCCGATGACGACTACATTACGTCCCATTCTTTCACCTTAATTATGCTCTGAGTGTTACTCAGCTTTATGTGACCACTTGCCAGTGACCGGATTGATTTTCTAACCTACCTGCGCAGTTATTTGGCGCGACTTCATCTGCGGATAATGCAACTACCACTCGTAAGCCTTGCTCTCTTAGCTTTGCAACAGCAACAAATAGACTAATGCGCTCTTCTTCTTCTACATAGGGCGCAAAATATACTGGCTCGGCAACAGAGTTGACGCCCAGCAATTGTTTCAAACTGAGGTCAAAACCAGTGGCAGGCCGAGCTCTACCAAAGGCTTTTCCAACGCCGTCGTAGCGCCCGCCTTGAGCTAAAGCTTGGCCATGTTGGGGGTGATATACCGCAAAAACCGGCCCATTATGATAGCCATAACCTGATAACTCAGACACATCTATTCTCAGATCTACATCTGCTTGATGGATGGTGATCATATTGGCAAGGGTCGCTAGCTCATCTAGCGCCTCGTGAACTGCACTTGGGGCTTTAGCTAATACCCGCCGGGCTTCGTCTAAGGCACTTACATCACCCATAAGATTGGGCAGTGCTGCCATCATTTGCGCCTGCGTCGAATCACCCAAAAGATTGAGAATGTCTGATTCGCCCTTACGCTGAATGCGTTTAAAGAGTTCTTGTTGGTCTTCGCTGCGGAGAATTTTGCAACTTATTAGATCAGCAACCAAATTTCGGTAAATGCCCATGTGCCCAAGCAATAGCACAGGTTGCTGAATGCGCGCGATGCGCATCACTTCCAGCATTAGCGCAATAACTTCTGCATCTGCCACCAAACTTGGAGCACCAAAAATTTCCGCACCGGCTTTGAGCGGAACTCTAGAGTCCTGGGGATTTTGAGGGCTAGCAAATACGACTGGTCCGGCATAGCAAAGACGCTGCACACCGTCAGTAATAATACTGTGGGCATCTATACGCACTGCTTGGGAGGTCATATCTGCACGAACACCGAGCTGGCGACCGCTGACCTGATCTACAACCTTTAACGTTTGCAGATCTAGATCTTCACCGCTGCCTACTAGCAGCGCGTCTAGGTATTCAATCAGTGGGGGATCCACGTAGTCGAAACCCCACGCTACAAAGACGTCGAGTACACGCCTCCGTAAGATCTCTAAATCCCATGCGCGAGGCGGTAGAAGTTCGTCTACCCCTCGAGGTAGACGCCAATGTGTACTCATCTATATCTTATATTTACGGGCTAGCGGTTTTTACCGTCGCCACTTTGTAGGTATTTAAAGAAGTCACTGCTTGGGTCAAGTACAAGCAAATCGCTCTTGTTATTGAATACTTCGCTGTACGCATTAATGCTGCGATAAAAGCTATAGAACTCAGGGTCTTTATTATAGGCACTTGCGTAAACATTTGCTGCTTTTGCATCACCATCACCACGCAGTTGTTCACTTTCTCTATAGGCTTCCGCCTCCAAAACAACTGCATCACGATCTGCTTTAGCGCGAATGGCCAACGCTTTCTCTTGCCCTTCGGCTCGATATTGACGTGCTTCAATCTCTCGCTCTGAATTCATGCGTTCGTAAACGGTACTGGATACTTCAGAAGGTAGGTCAATTTTCTTAACTCGAACATCAACTACTTCAACGCCTACGGACTCACGCATAACGCGGTCTAAATCGTTCTTCAGGTCGTCCATCAACTCATCACGTTGACCCGAGATAACCTCGTGCATATCGCGCCTACTGATCTGGTTACGCAGACCTTCGTTCATTCGCTCTTGTAACAAGCGCTCTGCACGGCGCTCATCAAAAGATGTACCGGTATAAAACTTCTCTATATCGGCAACACGCCATTTCACAAATGAATCTACGATCAATGGCTTCTTTTCTATGGTGTAGTAAGTCTCACCTTTAGAATCTAGCGTCAGAACTCGTGCGTCAAACTTCTTCACTTCTTCAGCCACTGGCAGTTTGAAGTGCAAACCCGGCTCAATTGAAGCATCAACTAGGTTACCAAATTCAAGCAAAATGGCTTTTTCGGTTTCTAACACTCTGTAGGCGGTCTGGTTAAACAGTCCCACGCCCAACAGAACTAAAACTACGAATAATAGGGTTTTTGTAGGCATCTCAAATTCTCCTAATTACTTCTGGTTCGGTTGTTTGAACTAGACCGGCTGCTACCTACATCACGGCGTAGCTGCTCCATCTCACGACGCAAGTTAGTAATGTCTACATTAGAGGCATTACTTCCGCTTTGCTGAGTCAACTTATCTAGCGGCAAGTACATCATATTATTGCCACCTTCAACGTCCACCATCACTTTACTGGCGTTCTTGAAAACGTTTTCTAGTGCGTCAATGTACAGGCGATCTCTAGTTACTCGCTTAGCAAGTGAGTACTCGTTTAGCAGTTTCTCAAAGCGCTCGGCCTCACCTTCAGAGCGCGCAATAACACGGTCTCTATATGCTTGGGCTTCTTCAAGTTGACGCTGCGCCTTACCACGAGCCTCTGGCACTATTTGTTGCGAATAAGCTGTCGCTTGGTTAATAAACTTTTGCTGGTCTTCTTTGGCTTTTTGCACGTCGTTAAAAGCATCTTGAACCTGCACTGGCGGTGCACTTCGGTCTATATTGACCTTTGTGATATCAATACCTGTGCCGTAAGTTTTCAGATAAGAGCGCAGGCGTTCTTGCACTTCTATCGCTATGGCTTCACGACCGTCAGTAATCACTTGGTCCATGGTCGCGGAACCCGCAACATGACGCAGAGCACTTTCAGTGGCTTGATCCAAACTTTTCTTAGGATCTCGAACATTGATCAAATAGTCCGCTGCACTTGCAATAACCCACTGCACCGTGAGACTGATATCTACGATGTTTTCGTCTTCGGTGAGCATGGACGCTTGATGACTATGGGATTGCACCTGCGTCACATTGACCAATTGTACTTGGTCAATTAACGGTGGATTCCAATGGAGTCCTGGTGTTACTTCTTCGTCCATCAATTTACCGAAGCGAAAAACAACGCCACGTTCTTGTTCGTCCACTTGGTATACACCGCTGAACACATAAAGGCCGGCCAAAACAATAAGCAGAAGGCTTATTGTGCCGGCAGATATACCACGACCGCCGCCACCAGTAGAACCTTTTCCACCGCCGAATAAGCCTGATAACTGTCCCTGTAATTTCCGTATCGCTTCGTCGAGATCTGGCGGACCTTGTTCTCCGCGATTGCCCCAGGGGTCCTTATCTCCACCGCCTGATTCATTCCAAGCCATGATTATTTGCTCCGCATCGTTTTGTTATCATTAAAAACATTGTTTTAGTGTCCAATCGCCTTAAGCGATACTCCACCCATCAATCACCCAGCGCTTCCCTAGCGGTGTAAGTTACACCTACTTAGTAACACTTTCCTGTAACTGCACGTTTGATTTTTTCTTAAGCTGGCCGAGCAATTGCTCGTCAGCCTGTACTGTAAGCTGCACGCTACCATCTGTCAGCAAAGTTTCGTCTAAAACTGCACCCGATTGATAGAGCCAAGCTCGAGTTTTACCGTCTCCGGCACTTAGTAACACTTCATGTGGCGCAACAACGCCTAAAGCACTACCAATAAACTGCATCAATTCGTCTAACCCCTGGCCTTTTGCGGCAGAAACCAAACGATCTGACTGCTCAAAGTGCTGTCTTTCTTCCGCAGAGAGCAAGTCAGCCTTATTCATAACCCTAATACTAGGCACCTCAATAGCACCTATTTCTTTTAACACCGCTTCCACCTGCTCAACCCGCTCCTGCCAATTTGGGTCGGCAATGTCGATCACATGCAAAAGCAGATCTGAGTGTACCACTTCTTCAAGGGTTGCCTTAAATGCTTCAACTAAAGCATGTGGCAAAGAACTGACAAAACCCACTGTGTCGGTCAACACGACCTCGCCAGCACCTGGCACATTAATGCGCCGCATTGTCGGGTCTAGGGTAGCAAACAACTTATCCTCGGCTAGCACATCGGCGTTTGTAACCGAGTTAAAGAGCGTGGATTTACCTGCGTTAGTATAGCCTACCAATGACACGGTGGGCGTGCCTCGCCTGTTGCGACCGCGTCTATTTTGTTCTCTGCGCTTAGCCACATCGCTAAGCTTTTGTTCCGTGGCTTTGAGTCGCTCGGCCAACATTCGCTGGTCCAACTCAATTTGTTTCTCGCCAGCGCCACGCAGACCAATACCGCCTTTTTGCCGGTCTAAGTGAGTCCACCCACGTACCAGTCGGGTCTGAGCGTGCTTGAGCTGCGCTAGCTCCACCTGCAACTGCCCTTCGTGACTACGCGCGCGCTCCGCGAAGATCGTTAAAATAAGTTCAGTACGGGTAATCAGCCGGCAATCCAGCTCCTGTTCCAAATTACGCTGCTGGCCAGGCGATAAATCATGATTGGTCAGAAGTATTTCCGCATCAGTGTAAGCAAGCTGGGCCTTGATCTCTTGCACTTTGCCGCTACCCACGAACCAACGCGAGTCCGGTGCCTCGCGCCGTGCAACTACCGTATCTACCACTATTAAGTCGGCTGAACGGGCTAACTCCGCAAGTTCATCCCCGTCGGGGTTGTCCGCTTTACGCAATTCAACTTGGAGTAGCAGCGTACGTCTTCCCGCTTCGGGACGATCAAATAGCATACAGGCTCACAAAGACGTCGCTAAGTTTGGAATCGGTTGTTCGCCAAGATTTGGCTCTGTATCTAAGAAGAATTTGGTCACTGGAAGTTAATGGTGCTGAACATACTAATTTCAAGAGCAGTATCAACATAGAAGACCCTCTGAAGAAAACCACTAAGGAAGAAACGTCCTATCTCGGCACTCGGCTAGCGGCCAAGCTTGCGTGACAAACGGGAAAGAATGAACTGAAAAGTCTTCCTTTGGTGGAATTGATTTCGAATTTAAACAGAGCGTAAACCTCACAGCGCCTCTATCCAGGCGCCCGGAAAAGACACCTGCAAAGGGCAAGTAACGATAAGTCTGCTATTTCGTTACTTTTGTGTGATCTATTTGCGTCAGCAAGAGTCTGTCCGGCCACGCTCTAGACCCTGCGTAGCTATATCTTGCATAGATAGATTGATAGCAGGGATAACTAGACTAGATTGCATCGCCTTGAGTCTAGCCTAGATAAATGGACGCTCTAGTCCTGCTCGTCTTCCGTCTCAGAGAGTTTAACATTGCGTGCGGGCACTACAGTTGAAACCGCGTGTTTATAGACCATTTGACTAACAGAATTTTTCAGCAAAATCACAAACTGGTCAAATGACTCAATGTGCCCCTGAAGTTTAATGCCGTTAACCAGAAAAATTGAAACTGGGATTCGCTCTTTGCGCAGTGCGTTTAGGTAAGGATCTTGTAATGTATGTCCTTTGGACATTTTAGACTCCGTTTATTCTAATTAGATTATTGTTCTTGGCTCTTCTTATCTTCAATTAACTTCTGTTTGCCTAACTTCTGTTTGCCTAACTTACTACCAGTATTGAACAGTCCCTAAGCCCACCGTCGATTCTCGATTTGTCACGCACTATCGCGTCGGGGAGAGTAGCAGAACTAACTCATTAATGAATTCGTTCATTAAACCGCCTAATCAATACGATTTTGACCCTATCAACCAAGCCCCTAAAGAGCCCCAAACGACCCAGGCAATGCCTTTAGCAGATACCAATATTTCCCCACCCGGTTTAGCCAGTACAACAAACCACACCCAGTGAAACAGCGTTGTACACCTTTTTTTAACCATTTTGCCGACATTATCGGATAGACGGTTATATTCCTGGACTGATTCGCTTGGCTTGAGGGTGAGGCCGCGCCAGTCGGCACAAAAAAGCCGGAGAAAATTATAGCGGATAACTCGCATATTCCTGCGGCAAAATTGCGATTTATGTAACCAACCTATTTACCAAATTGACGCTTTGAGTTTGCCTAATTCAGTCAGCGAAACCCCTGCGAGAAAAAGGTTCTGAAAAAGCACGGAAGAAGAAGAGAAACAGCCTAAATTCGGTTGGGGGCTAAAAGCTTTGTGCCAGCTCTCATGACGTCGCTGACATCTCCAAATTGATCAAACCTGCTCGGAAGTCGACATACGCCGCACTATCATTGCCGTCGCCTGCTCGGGCTGATCGGTAATACAATTCTCTAAACCCGGCCATTGACGCATCCATGTCATCTGCCGCTTCGCTAATTGTCGCGTCGCCGCCACAGCTTTTTCACGCATAGTGCTTGCATCAATTGCTCCAGCGAGAAACTGCCAACCTTGGCGATAACCAACCGCTCTTACCGATGGCAGATCTTCGTGCAAATCACCGCGCTGGCGTAAAGCTCGCACCTCTTCAAGAAACCCGCCGTCTAGCATTTGATCAAAGCGATTCTCAATGCGCTGGTGTAATACCTCTCTCTGCGTTGGCAAAATGCCCAATAATAGAACTTTAGCGCCCAGTCTTGAAGTGGCTGACGCTCCTGCATTTTCGACCCACTGAGAAGACAGCGGCTTACCGGTAAGGCGCACCACCTCTAGTCCTCGCAATAGTCGTTGATGATTATTCGGATGAATATTTGCTGCAGCTGCTGGGTCTATTGCCGCTAACTCATCATGCAGCGCCTGACCACCACGCACTTCTAATTCTTTAACCAACTGACGTCTAATAGCTTCGTCCGCATCAGGTAACTTTGCGATACCGTCGAGGAAACACTTAACGTAAAGCATAGTGCCCCCGACGATGATTGGCGTCTTCTTTTGCGCAAACGCGTCAGCGATGCACGTATCCGCATCGCGCACAAAATCTGCGGCAGAATAGATTTCTTTTGGATCTAATATACTAACCAACTGATGCGGGTAAGCGGCCAGTTCTTCAGCGGAGGGTTTAGCAGTACCAATATCCATGCCTTTATAAATCATAGCTGAGTCCGCGCTAATCAACTGAGCTGCAGATTGTCCGCCAAGGTGATCTTGCAACTTCATCGCCGCAGCGGTTTTGCCCGCAGCCGTAGGGCCAATTAGAACGACAATGGTTTGATCATTACCGGCTTGCTGATTTAGCCCATCTTGAGGATCTTTCAAGGCCATTGCAGTGTCTGATCTTTCATCGCCTGAGGACATTAATCAACTACTGGCCCCGCAAAAACAATTTATCTAACTCATGCAAACTGCGCAGAAGGAAGGTAGGCCGACCATGATTGCACAACCCTGCATTCTCGGTTTGCTCCATCTCACGGAGCAAACCATTCATCTCAGGTACAGTTAACTGCCGGTGCGCGCGCAGCGAACCTCTGCAAGCAAGGGTGGCTAAAATATCTAGCTGCGTTCTATTGATTTCCTCGCTGGTACCAAACTCTGCCATTTCAGCAATTAGATCTTTCACCAACTGACCAACATCAGCTTTACCAAGTAACAGCGGCACCTCTCTTACTACAACGCTGTCTCTACCCATACGCTCAACCAGCAAGCCGCTTTCGGCCAATCGTTCGCCAAAATCTTCGACCATATCTGCATCAGACTCGCTAACACCTACGGTTAAGGGGACTAGCAGGCGCTGCCTCGCAATCCCGTCCCTAGCGGCCTCCCGCTTCATTTTTTCGTAGACAATGCGCTCATGCGCGGCGTGCATATCAACAACGACCAAACCTTCGGCATTCTGCGCCAAAACATAAATACCGTGAATTTGCGCAACTGCGTAACCTAATGGCGGCGTCCCCACTTGCGCTTGCTCAGTAGAGTTGCCATCGCCGCCATTTTCCAAACCAGACTGCAACCACTGAGGATTTTCCTCAGCAACCAGTTGCACTAAGCCACCATCTGGGCCAATAGATCGCCCCCCAGAGCTTGAAATAGATCCTGAATAAGTTTGCGGTCTGTAACTGCCATTGCCTGTTGATGCATGAGGCAAGCCCATTTCTTGTTGCTGGCGGGGCGATGGGTTATCTACCCACTGGGTATGCTGGGCCGAAACAGAACCTTGCGCTAAGCCGAACTCGGCACCCTCACCGCTGTGGGGAGTTCCCGGACGCAAGCTACGTAACGCCCGGTTTAGTGAACTGAAAATAAAGTCATGTACTTGGCGCGCGTCACGAAACCGAACTTCGTGTTTTGTGGGATGCACGTTAACATCCACCAGCTCTTGGGGCAGTTCGAGAAAAACGACATATACCGCATGACGCCCATGAAACATAACATCGCTATAAGCTTGGCGAATAGCATGCCCCACCAACTTGTCACGGATCGCTCTACCATTAACATAAAAATACTGTTGGTCCATTTGCCTGCGGTTATGACTTGGCAACCCTACCCAACCATATATTCGATAGTCGTGATTACTTTCGTCAATAAAAACCGACTGTTCAACAAAATCTGAACTTAACACCCGGCTCAGCCGATCCTCGGTATTGCCCGCAGCAAGAACCAGTGGCCGCGTCGCCTTGCCTGCTGTTCCTGCCTCACGAGTTTGCTGGAGAGTAAAACCCACATCCATATGCGCAAGGCTCATACGTCGCAACACTAGGTCAATTTGATGGGCTTCAGTTCTTTCAGCTTTAAGAAACTTCCGCCGGGCAGGGGTGTTGTAAAACAGGTCGCGCACCTCAACTGTTGTACCCTGATTATGTGCAATTGGACCGGTGGAAATTTGATTTCCACCATGAGTTTCCAAATGCCAACCGCCCTCATCAGCATTGGTTGATGAACTCAACTTAACTCTCGCCACCGACGCTAAACTGGCCAATGCTTCGCCACGAAAGCCAAGGCTACTGATGCCAATAAGATCGTCAGCATCAGCAATTTTGCTGGTTGCATGACGCTCTAACGCCAGCGGTAAATCTTCACTGTGAATACCCGAACCATTATCGCGCACCCAAATAAGACCTACGCCGCCAGTTTCAGATCGAACCTCTACATTCGTAGCACCGGCATCAAGACTATTTTCTAACAATTCTTTTACAATTGAAGCTGGACGCTCGACCACTTCTCCTGCTGCAATTTGGTCAGCTACAAATGAACTCAAACGTTTGACACGTTGCATACTACGCTCCACGGGGAATATAAATTGTTTGGCCTATTCGAATGCGGTCACTGGATAACTTATTACGCCGTTTCAAAGCTGCAGCCGAAACCCCATATCGATCAGCAATTTCTGACAATGTATCGCCAGGAGAAATGGTATAGCGCAGTTCTGTACGCCGCGCCGCGAGGAAAGTTGATGGCGGTGGGTTAGCCCGCATGTATTCGCCAATACCGTCCGCAATGGCCTTAGCTAACTTTATTTGGTGCTGGGTTTGCGCCAGCTTTTTGGCTTCCGATGGGTTTGATATGAAGCCTGTCTCCACGAGAATAGACGACATATCTGGGGATTTGAGGACCAAAAAACCCGCCTGTTCTACCTTTTTCTTATGCAGTTTGGTGACCTTGGACATATTGCGCAGCACCGCTTCGCCCACACCAATACTATGCACACGATAACCGTCCATAGACATATCTAACAATACATGGGCCAGCACATCGTCTTTGTCACTGAGATTTACATTACCTACGCCGCCCAGCATATCTGACTGATTGGCCCGCTCCGCCAACCATTTTGCTGTCTCGCTAGTAGCACCACGATCAGACAATGTATAGACAGATGCGCCGCTTACAGAAGATTCCATGAACGCATCGGCATGAATGGAAACGAACAAATCAGCACGGCTTTCGCGCGCCAAAGCTGTGCGTTTTCTATGGCCAATATAATAATCGCCCTTGCGAATCAGTACAGCCTTAAAGCCTTTCATACGATTGATCTGATCTGCGGTACGCCTTGCGATACTCAGAACAACCTTTTTCTCTTGAGCTTTTCTGGGACCCAACGCTCCCGGATCTTCGCCACCATGACCTGCGTCTATGGCAATCACTACGTCTCTATTTTGCACTTCAGGTCGCGGCTTCCTTGCAGCAACCACTGGCTTCTTTTTAGTTGGATAGAACAAGTCCACCACTAGTCTATGGCCGTAAGGATTGATGGGGCGCAGCTTAAAGGGCTTAGCGTTGAGTGGACCCTTAGCGTCAATAACTATGCGGTAATCCTTACCACGCTCGGCGCCGCGAATGCCCTTAATACCCTTTAGACCAGCCCCAGCTTTAGAGAAACTCAGCTTTTTACCCGGCCGGGTATTCTTGAGGTCAATGACAATACGATCCGGCTTATCTAGCGCAAAGGAGGTGTACTGGGTTTCTTGACGGGCATCAAGTACCACCCGAATGGAATCTGGTGCCTCGTGAACTCTTATGCCATCTAAGACATTGGCAAAAACATTGGGCACAACGAGGAAAAGCGAACAAAGAACCGCTGCCTGATATAACAGAGTCTTTGGAATAAAATTATTCTTCGTCTTAGCTTCGTGCAAAACGCACCCTCACGCTACGTTGAAAATCTTCATCATTACTTGGGCGATATAACTCAAGATACACATCTACATCTGGACTAGGCAACCACGACCGCCCTTGTTCCGGCCACTCAAGCAACTTCAATCCGGGACCCGTCAGAATTTCATCAAACCCAACAAACTCCAATTCCTGAGGAGACTGTAGCCGGTAAAGGTCGAAATGGTAAACCTCAAGATCTTCTAAGAGGTAAGGTTCCATCAAGGTATAAGTGGGGCTTTTTACTGCCCCTAAAAAACCTAAGCCACGCAAAATGCCACGTACAAAGGTGGTTTTGCCAGCACCCAAGTCACCATGCAAAAAAATCACCGCGCCGCTGGGGAACTTTTCATTGAGCACAGGCAGCAGAGCAGCACCGAACTCTTCGGTAGCTACCTCGTCGACTAGTACTTCATGCATTTCTTCTACTTCAAGCAACTCTATGGTCTCAAATGGCTGCAAATAAATCGGAACATTTTATCTCGCCCTTATGTCGATAAGGAACTCTGCCCAGCCTCAGGCAAGAATGATATTACATCTGTGGCCATTAAACTGCGCTGACCTAGTTCTATGGCCGCTAGATCTGCAGCTGCACTGTGCCACAGCACGGCGCTTTGAAAAGCATGATTAAGCGCAACTACGCCGGTCTCACCTTTGGCTGCAACCTCAGCAACCAATCCACCGGCAATACCACTGAGCACATCACCCATTCCCGCGGTGGCCATACCGGCGTTGCCTTGCGCACATATAGCACTAGTATGGGCCGCAAAAAGCACCGAACCTGGGCCTTTAAGTACACCAGAACAACCATATGTCTCAGCCAACAAACTTGCGGCGGCCATTCGGTCGGATTCAACCGTTGAGACTGCGCAATCCAGCAGGCGCGCCGCTTCGGCAGAGTGAGGGGTTATGAAAAATGGTTCACTGGACGCTGCACAAAGGTCTTTCACCTCTTGTTTCACCGCAAGCCAATAAAGAGCGTCAGCATCGAGTATTTTTGGGCAGGGCAAACTCAATACTCGCTTAAGTAACGCTAACCCCCAAGGTAACCGACCCAGACCCGGCCCCAGCACCGCAGCGTCACAACCATGAGCGACAAGGTCGAATTTTGTACTTTCAGGATCAACCCACATGGCCTCGGGCAACCGAGCCAAAATTCCAGATCGGTGTTCTGCATGAGTGGCAATAGTCACCAACCCCGCGCCTGCGCGAAAAGCCGCTTGGGCTGCCATCAATACCGCTCCGGCCATACCCACATCACCGCCCACCACTAAGACATGGCCTTGCCGAGACTTATGGGTATTCACGCCAGCTGTGAAGAGTCTAGAAGGTGACCACTTAAGCCACGGGATCGACGGGTAGCGCTGAAAAATATGCGAAGGCACACCCAGATCTGTAACGAGCAAGTCACCCCGCGCAGCAATAGCAGCGCCAGTGTGCAGGCCGATCTTATGGGTGATAAAAGAAACCGTCAGTGTCGCGTTAATACTTTCATTTACTTCTTCACCGGCAAGGCCTTTGTCGGCGCTGACACCAGAGGGCAAATCTAAACTGAGCACATCGCCTTTGTGCGCATTAATGCGACTTATCATCTGAGCTATCTCCTCTCTTAGCGGTGGGGAGAAACCTGTGCCGAGAAGCGCATCGACAACAATTGAGTACTTTATAGCTGCGCGAAGATCCTCAATCACCAACCCCATTGCCACGCAGAGCTCGTAGGCGCGTAATGCATCCCCAGTTAACATTTGCGGCTCTACCACGGCGAAAATTTGCACATGCATGCCAAGTTGAGAGGCCATTGCAGCCATAACATAGCCGTCACCGGCGTTGTTGCCTTTACCGCAAAACAAACTGAAACCTTGCGCATCTGGCCAGCGCTGGCAAAGACAAGCGAAGGCGTAATCTGCCGCTCGGCTCATGAGCTCAAAACTTTCAATACCCAAGCCACCTTGAGCTACTGTTTGAACTGCATCCACATCAATGGCCTGACTGGCAGCAGCGGTATAAAGATGTATTTGGTTATCCAACATAGGCCAATATTATCCGAATAATGAACATTAAGGCCCGACATATGCGCGCACTCAAGTACGAGCATTTAGTTAGCTGCCTCACACTAGTATAGTGCAACCAGCATCAGGCCCAATTTCGAAAAGAATCTATTAAATGCAAGCAGCTTGCATAGAGGTTAATCATCAAAACCCCCAGCGACAACTTATCTGAAGCCCCTCCCGGCTGGGATCAAGCACAAATAAGAAGCCAAATAGACACCCATGCTGAAAATTTGGGTTTCCAGAAATTGGCAGTCACCGACATAGACCTGAGCGCGCACCAGCCCCATGTGCGCCAGTGGCTTAATGATGGCTTTGCCGGAGAGATGGGCTACCTGCACAGAAACTTAGAAAAGCGCCTGCACCCTGATCAGTTAGAACCGGGCACCTATCGAGTGATCACAGCGCGCATGAACTATCTGCCCGCAGACACCCAGCCCATTGAGGTACTGGAAAACTCTAACAAAGCCTATATTTCTCGCTACGCCCTGGGCCGCGACTACCACAAAGTTCTGCGTCGCCGACTAGCGAAGCTGGCGGCTCAAATCAATGAACTGTTAACTCAAGAGCAATCGGCGAAATATCAGTTTCGTGCCTTCACCGATTCCGCCCCAGTGTTAGAAAAAGCCCTAGCGGAAAAAGGCGGCTTGGGGTGGATGGGCAAACATACGCTGATACTCGACAAGGAAGCGGGTTCTTGGTTTTTCCTTGGGGAGATTTATACCAATGCACCACTGGCGATAGACCAGTTTATCGTTGAAGACGCCTGCGGCAAATGCAGCGCATGTATGACCGTATGCCCAACTCAAGCCATTATCAGTCCAAAAAAACTTGATGCCACGCGCTGCATTTCCTATCTCACCATTGAGCACAAAGACAGCATAGACGAAGCCCTGCGGCCATTGATGGGCAACCGTATCTACGGGTGCGACGACTGCCAACTGTTTTGCCCGTGGAACCGCGACGCACCCACCACCACTGAGCCCGACTTTGCCGTGCGCAACGGTTTAGACCAACCCGAGCTGTTAGATTTATTCACACTATCAGAAGAGCAATTTCGTCTGCTGATACAAGGTTCTGCCATGGGCCGCATCGGTTACCCGCAATGGCAACGCAACATAGCCATTGCACTGGGCAATGGCGCTGGCGGGGAAGAAGTTGTGAACGCATTAACCAATGGATTGGGGCGAGTTAACCCAATGGTGGATGAACATATAACTTGGGCTTTAGAGCAGCTAAAACACCCGAGCACTAACGAGCGGGCCAACTAAGACACAAACAAATGCTTACGGTAGTAGCGCAGCTCTTCTATGGACTCTTGAATATCCGCAAGTGCAGTATGTTGATTGGTTTTTATAACCCCTGAAGCGATCTTTGGATGCCAACGCTTTGCCAGCTCTTTTATACTACTAACATCAATCATTCGATAATGTAGGTAGCCTTCTAGGTCTGGCATATAGCGGGACAAGAAACGTCGGTCTTGCCAAATGGTATTGCCACACAACGGCGCTTCGCCGGCTTTCACATGGGCCTCGAGAAAGGCCAAGCAGGTTGCTTCAGCCTCTGTTTCTGTAACCTTAGATTCTTGCACGCGCTGCAACAGGCCGGATGCCGAATGATGGGTTTGGTTCCAATCGTCCATGCCGTCTAACAGCGACTGGGACTGTTGAATAGCCAATACTGGTCCCACGGCTAACTCATTTAGATCACTGTCGGTAATAATGATGGCCATTTCAATAATGCGATCCTTATTGGGATCTAGGCCTGTCATTTCTAAATCAATCCATACTAAGTTGGCGCTCAATGTGATCTCCTTGCCCAAGCTTATAAACGTTGACTGCGATGTGTTGATGAAGCCTCTCACCTTGCCCGCAGGCTACGAATAATAAACCGTCTCGAGCAAATAGTTCGCTTTTTCATCAATGAAAATTCTCACATACGCAACGCCGGCGCTTAAACGCTGGTTTGCGCGCTTTTGCGCTAGTCGTTTAACGCTATTCCTTTTTCCACATATTTAGTCCAGCAACAGATGACCCACAGCCAGTTTCCGTTATGATGAGCAAATCCAAAGCCGCACCAGCAGAGATTATTGTGTACTACCTACATCCCGTTGCACTTCTAGAACCTTCTGACCTCGCCGCAATGAGCCGCGACAAAGTCATTTTGGTTCAGGTCACCAGCGCTGAACTGTTTGCCCAGGCGCACATTCCTGGCGCGGTGTTAGTAACGCCTCAGGAATTGGTGTGCGGCATTCCCCCAGCATCCGGCAAGTTGCCTGCTCTGGCAGATTTAGAGACCCTGTTTACCCGCATTGGCTACCAACCAGACTACAAAATTATTGCGTTCGATGACGAAGGCGGCGGTTGGGCCGGGCGCTTTCTCTGGACCTTAGATATTATTGGCCACTACAACTGGGCCTACTTAGATGGCGGTCTACACGCATGGCACGGTGCTGGCATGGAATTGGCCAAAGGTTCGTGCAGTGCAATGGGCACTGAGGCAGCGAATGTAAGTATAGATACTGGCCCCATTGCTGAGATTCCGGACGTAATGGCCACCCTTAAAGATTCGCAGCAGCTGGTTTGGGATGTGCGTTCCAAAGAAGAATATTTAGGCCTGCGTTCTGGGTCCCAGCGCGCCGGACATATTCCTGGCGCAGTTAATTTGGATTGGGAGCTTTTGAAAGACCCGCAAAGACAAACCCGACTGCGAGCAGATATGACTGAGGTTTTGGAAGATCTAGGTGTATCGAGTGCTGGGCAAGTTGTTACGCACTGCCAAACTCACCACCGCTCGGGCCTATCTTATTTGGTCGGCCGTTTGCACGGATTGCACATTCGCGCCTACCACGGGTCGTGGTCGGAATGGGGCAACCAACCTGACACACCTATCGAACTAGACCAATAGTTTAAGAACTAGTTTAAGCAATAGAGTAACAACACATATGAGCAATCTATTCAGTAGCTTTCAAAAGGTACTGCCTCAGCACGGACTTTCCAGACTTGTTGGCGCTTTAGCAAAGAGCAAGCACCCGTTCGTTAGCAAAACCTTTATTACGCAGTTTGCTAAGGGATACGACATTTCACTGGCTGAAGCAGAGCGTAAATCGCTGTCTGACTATGAATCTTTTAACGACTTCTTTACCCGCGCACTAGAACCCGGCGTTCGGCCAATGCCCGATGACGCGCAAATTTTGGCCAGTCCCGTTGATGGCGCGGTCAGTCAAATGGGCAAGATCGACGGCAACCAACTGATGCAAGCCAAGGGCCACCGCTATTCGCTCAACAGTTTGGCTGGCAAGGCGGGCAGCGGCTTGGAAGATGGTGACTTTTGCACCATCTATTTAGCACCTAACGATTACCATAGAATTCACCTGCCGTTTGCCGGCAAGCTGGAACAAACCTTCGCTGTCCCCGGCGCACTGTTTTCTGTTAACGGCGCAACTGAAGAGGGCATTGAGGGATTGTTTTGTCGCAACGAGCGATTGGTATGCCGGTTCAATACAGAATTTGGTCCAATGCTGGTGGTTTTAGTTGGCGCGCTAATCGTCGCATCAATTGAAACAGTTTGGCCTGGGCCCACCTCGCCCTACGCTGTTGAGCAATACGACGATCACAGCATTGAGCTGAATCGGGGTGACGAAATTGGGCGTTTTTTGCTGGGCTCCACAGTAGTTTGCTGTTTCCCCAAAGGCGCCGTTAAGTTGAACCCTGAACTTAAAGTGGGCAGCAAAATCCGACTGGGTGAGAATCTGGGCAAGGTACTTTGAGAAAGGCGCGTTGAGAAAGGGCTTTTAGTAAGCGCTTTGAATAAAGACCTGTAAATGGATAAAGGGCTCTAGCTAAGCAGAGTGCTTGGCACTTCAAAAGTTTCTGAACGTAAGCGCCTTATCTAAACTGCGCTCGCCCATAGCCAGCATCAAGAGCCGGTCAACCCCTAGAGCAACTCCGGCGCAGGTAGGCAAACCAGCATCCAATGCTGCTATAAACGCGCTGTCAATTTCAACTGGTTGCAGCTCTCTGCGCTTGCGCACAGCTAAATCTTGCTGAAAACGTTGTAAATGCTCACCGGGATCTAAAAGTTCCCAATAACCATTGGCAAGCTCAACTCCGTCAATAATCAACTCGAAGCGTGCGGCAACTGCTGGATTATCTGGCTTCAACCGCGCCAGCGCCCCTTGGTCAGCGGGATAATCTACAACAAAGAATCGCCCAGGGCTCAACGCGTCACTGGCTTCGGCAAAGGCCAAATCTAGCTCGTCTCTGGAGCGGCCTAATTCGCCGACTAGTTCTGCGTAGGTGACAGTGGTGTAGCTAGCAGGTCCGAGCACCTCATTCACCAAATCCGCCACCTCATCCATTAACTGGTTATGATCAAAATCTAAGCGATACCACTCTAACATCGTGAATTCGCTGTTGTGCAAACGCCCTACTTCTTCGTGTCTAAAAGCAGGTGCCAACTGATAAATAGAAGGCGCACCCGCAGCGAGCAAACGTTTCATTTGGTATTCGGGGGAGGTTTGCAAAAAGCCGTAGCCGGGAACCGCAATGCTTTCTACATCTGGATCTGTGACGGTATTGGGCGCCAACACTGGCGTTTGAACTTCTAGCACTTGGCGCTGGGCGAAAAACCCGCGCAAACGCTGCAACAATGCAGCCCGCTGCACCAATCCATTTACATCGGTGCTGGGCTGCATGGAGGTCATTAGTTCTTTACGCGCGAGACGTATTCCCCAGTTCGCGTATCTATCTTTAAAACGTCGCCAATATTGATAAACAGTGGCACGCCCTTAATGGTTGCCCCAGTCGCCAGCGTAGCCGGCTTGGTGCCGCCGTTGGCTGTATCGCCTTTCAGGCCTGGGTCGGTTTCTGTCACTTCTAGCTCAACAAAGTTTGACGCTGCAACAGCAATGGGATCTTCGTTCCAAAGTGTGACGACATAAACATCCTGCTCTTTCAGCCAGTCCAGACAATCACTGACCGCTTCTTTAGACGCGGCAATCTGTTCAAAGCTGCCGTCAGTGCGCATGAAATGCCAAAACTCACCGTCGCAATACAGATATTCCATATCGGATTCCATAACGTCAGCGGCTTCTAGCGATTCGCCAGATTTAAAGGTGCGCTCCCAAACTCGACCGTTCTTCAAGTTACGGAATTTAACGCGATTAAACGCTTGGCCCTTACCGGGCTTCACAAATTCATTCTCAAGAATGTTACAAGGATCGCCTTCGAGCATTACTTTGATTCCTGAACGGAATTCATTGGTAGAATAGTTGGCCATTTTTCTCGCATTGGATAATTTAAGCAGCGCATATGATAACCCTGAATCACACTCCATGGCATCCCAGCGATTGGCAATCAGAGCTTAAACATGCATTTCGTCAGCCCGAGGCATTACTAGAGTATCTGGATATCGCAAATGTGGCTGCAAACGGCATAGATTTGCAGCCAGATTTTGCGCTTTTGGTGCCCCGAGGCTACGCCCAGCGTATAGAGCAAGGCAACATCCAAGATCCACTGCTGCGCCAAGTGCTTTCGCTGCAATCGGAGAATGAGCAAACGCCGGGGTTTGTAATGGACCCCTTGCAAGAAGGTAATGCCGAATTGGGCTACGGACAGACGCCGGGATTACTGCACAAGTATCAAGGGCGGGTACTAATGATCACCACACCTGCCTGCGCCATTAACTGCCGTTACTGCTTTCGCAGGCATTTTCCTTACACAGATCACAAGCCTAAGGACCAACATTTAGCCCTAGAAGCTATTGCCAAAGACACCAGTATTCACGAAGTGATTTTATCTGGCGGCGACCCACTACTGATGAATGATGACGGCATGGCGGCGCTCATCCAAGATCTAGATGCCTTGGCGCACGTCAAACGCATTCGCATTCACACTCGGTTGCCCATAGTGTTACCACAAAGAGTGACTGCGGACCTTGTCGCAACATTGGAGGATGCGCGCTGCAAAATCACCATGGTTATTCACAGCAATCATCCAAATGAATTGGATGAAACCACCGAGCGAGCTTTAACCTGCTTACGCCGCGCCGGCATCACCTTGCTCAATCAATCGGTGTTACTAAAAGGCATAAACAGCGATGCACAAACGCTCATTAATTTGTCAGAACTGTTGTTTGATCAGGGCGTGCTGCCCTACTACCTACACATGCCTGACAAAGTAGCGGGCACCGCGCACTTTTATTTGGATGACTCTGAGGCCCAGCCTATTTATGAGGCCATGCGCGAACAGCTGCCTGGCTATTTGTTACCGCGACTGGTCAGAGAACTGCCAGGCGGCATTGCTAAAACCCCTGTTAACTTTGAGCAAAGGCAGCCGCTGAATTTCCAAACAAACATTTAGACCAACTTGCAGGCGCGTTTGCAGGCTTGACCATAAGGCTGAATCAGCCCGCTAGCCCGCGAGTTAACCCTTTTGCTCTGAAGAACCCAGAGCCTGCTCAATATCTAAATCGCTAAAGCCAATTAGATAGAGAATGGCGTCCAAGCCGAAATTGGAAATGGCATGCTGGGCGCTTTCTTTAACCACAGATTTCGCATGAAAAGCGACACCTAGACCAGCCTGACTGAGCATGGGCAAATCGTTGGCGCCGTCGCCTACAGCAATAGTCTGCTCCAGCATAATCCCCTCACGTCGAGCAATGTCTTGCAAAAGCGTTGCTTTACCTTCCGCATCTACAATGTCCCCAACAACCTCGCCCGTCATCTTGCCGTCTACTACCGACAGCTCATTGGCGTAAACATAATCAATGCCAAGGCTGTTACTCAAATATTCGCCAACGTACTGGAAACCACCAGAAAGCAAAGCCACGCGATAGCCAAAGTGCTTGAGCGCGCGAATCAATTTGTCTGCGCCATTGTTCAGCACTACGGCTTCTGCCACTTCATGCAGCACAGTGGCGGGCATGCCCTTAAGTAGCATTGCGCGACGGCGGAAACTTTCCTTGAAGTCTATGCGGCCGGCCATGGCATCTTCGGTAATGGCGATAACCTGGTCACCCACGCCATGGCGCTTGGCTAACTCATCCATCACCTCTTCAGTGATCAAAGTGGAGTCCATATCGAAAGCCACAAGGCGTCGATTGCGTCTAAATACTGTGTCGCGCTGAACACTAAAATCGAATCCAATTTCATCGGCGATAAGCAGTAAATCTGCCTGAAATGCTTCACTGTTTTGCAGGTTGCCGCTCAGGCGCATTTCCAAACATAGGCGCGGTGCAACTTCGCCGGCAACTCTAGTATCAGGCTGAGGTTTGCGCTGAGGTTTGGTCAGACGGCGAACCGTATCTATATTAATGTCGTAACGGCGGGTTAAATTACTTACGGCTTTCAGCGGCTCTCCGCCTCGGCCTTGGGATAAGACCGTGAGAATTAGCGGGCTTTGACTGAAACCCTGGGACAATAATTCGTAATTGTCGTTTTCTACCAGGGTGATTCGCAAGGCAGAGCCAACCTTATGACACTGAGCGGTAATATCATCCGTTAACGTTCCCAGTTCCGGCACCTGAACTAAAATACCCAACGCCAACTCATCGTGTATCACCGCCTGACCCATATCTAGCACATTGGCATCTGCCTCTACGATGAGTTCCATCAGCGCAGCCATCAAACCAGGCTTGTCCCGACCCGAGATACTGATGAGAATAATTTCGTCAGCCAAAATAAACCGCCCAAGTTGTAAGAATTTGTAGCTACAGTTTAGCTTTTACTAAGGCCCAGATATAAGTGTTGTGTGCTAAATTAGTGCATCTTTCAGACTGAAGTAGTGGCAATGACTTGGTGGAGACGCTTTCGGCCTAATAAGGCCACATTCCCGGCAGCACTTGTCGCCACCGTACCTGTCTCTTATACACATCTCCGAGCCCACGAGACGGACTCCTATCTCG
>OJFS01000194.1_pt1 | contig 28351 bp, 31 predicted proteins | sample 1594231 | NCBI WGS metagenome assembly OJFS01 (sample SAMN05416847, study PRJEB24817) | seawater metagenome | isolation source: Sea water | place: Canada:Atlantic | collected 2013-07
AGATAGGAGTCCGTCTCGTGGGCTCGGAGATGTGTATAAGAGACAGGTTGTTAAAGGGTTATCTAAACATCCTTTTTACGATGTTTAAGTTAAATGGGGAGTCGCCAAGCTGGTTAAGGCACATGGTTTTGATCCATGCATGCGAAGGTTCGAATCCTTCCTCCCCAGCCAATTTTTAAAAATACGGGGGTATTTGTGAAAAACGAAAATCTAATGGTTTTTACTGGGAATGCCAATAAAGACCTTGCAAAAAAAGTTGCCTCTAATTTAGGTTTAAAACTTGGTGAAGCCACCGTCGGTAATTTTAGTGATGGAGAAACTATGCTAGAGCTTCTTGAAAACGTTCGAGGAAAAGATGTTTTCATTTTGCAGTCCACCAGTTTCCCCACAAACGACAATCTAATGGAAATAATGGTGATGGTCGATGCACTTAGAAGATCTTCTGCTGCAAGAATCACAGCAGCCATTCCTTATCTTGGCTACTCACGACAAGATAGAAGACCTAGATCAGCCAGAGTTGCTATTACTGCAAAGGTAGTTGCCAACATGCTTACTGGCGTTGGTGTTGATAGACTTTTGACGATGGATCTGCATTCAGATCAAATCCAAGGTTTTTTTGAAATACCAGTTGATAATATTTACTCAACTCCTGTTTTACTTGAAGATTTAAAAAAACAAAGCTATGAAGATGCTGTAATTGTTTCACCAGATGTTGGAGGAGTAGTTCGAGCAAGAGCGATGGCGAAGATTCTAGGAAGTGATTTAGCAATTATAGACAAAAGACGTCCAAAACCTAATGTGTCTGAGGTTATGAATATCATAGGTGATGTGAATGGCCGCACATGCATTATTGTCGATGATATTGTTGACACAGCAAATACACTTTGTGAGGCAGCATTAGCATTAAAAAAGAAAGGGGCAGAAAAAGTCGTTGCCTACGCCACGCATCCTATTTTTTCAGGGAAAGCCATTGAATCAATTCAATTGTCTGAGCTTGATGAAATTGTAATTACTGATACAATTACGCTTGAAAAAAATGCTCGAGGCTGTGAAAAAATAAGGCAGCTGTCAGTTGCTAAAATTTTAGCTGAGACAATAAAAAGAATTAGCCACGAAGATTCTGTAAGCTCGTTATTTATTGATTAAAAATAAAAGCTTTTTTAGAATGCTGAGTAATTTAAATAACTAAATAGACCTGGTCGCGAGTCTATTTAATTTTTAGGAGTTCATAATGAAAATTGAGATAAATGCAGTATTAAGAGAGTCGAAAGGTACGGGTGCGAGCCGCCGTCTTCGTCATGAAGGAAAGGTTCCCGGTGTTCTTTATGGGGGAAAAGATGATGTAAAAAGCATTGAATTAAATGCTAAAGATTTATTTATGCAATTTAAACATGAAGCTTTTCATGCATCTATTCTTACTCTAAATTTAGATGGTAAGAAAGAATCCGTTCTTCTTAGAGACTATCAAATGCATCCTGTTAGAAATAATATTCAACATATTGATCTTCAACGAATTGATGAAAACAAGAAACTAAGTGTAAAAATTCCATTCCACTTCTTAAACGAAGATGTCGCTCCTGGTGTAAAACTAGAAGGTGGGGTAGTTTCTCATATCATGGTCGATGTTGATATTTCTTGTTTACCTAAAGATTTACCTACTTATATAGAGGTTGATATGATCGCTTTATCTATTGGTGACTCTATTCGTTTATCAGACATAAAAGTCCCGGAGGGCGTAGAGCTAACTACCTTATCTGAAGATAATGATCCTACTGTTACTTCTATATCTCAGCCTAAGGTTGTGGTCGATGAAACACCTGTAGCTGCTGAAGGTGAAGGAGTAGCTGCTGAAGGTGAAGGAGGAGCTGCTGAAGGTGAAGGAGGAGCTGCTGAAGGTGGTGACGACAAAGCTGCTGATGATGGCGGTGACAAAAAAGATTAGTACAATTTTATAGCGCTCTTAGTTGTAAGTGCGCTATTCTAACTTAAATGAACAAAATAAAACTCTTTGCTGGTTTAGGTAATCCTGGAGAAAAATATCAAAATACTCGCCATAATTGTGGATTTTGGTGGATTGATTTTGTAACCAATAATCACCGACTTAATCTAAAACATAATGCAAAATTCAGTGGTGATATTGCTAAATATACCGATGACGGCAACTGTTTTTTCCTTAAACCAACAACGTTTATGAACGAAAGTGGAATATCACTTGCAGCTGTTGCTAATTTCTACAAAATTCGTCCGGAAGAAATTCTTGTTATCCATGATGAATTAGATATTGAACCTGGAAAGATCAAACTAAAACTCGGTGGCGGTGAAGGTGGGCATAACGGTCTAAAAAGTATTACTGAGTCAATAAAAAGTAAAAATTTCTGGAGAATTCGTATTGGCATTGGTCATCCTGGAAACAAGAATCAAGTAAGTGATTTTGTATTAAAACCTCCTTTAAAAAAAGAAAATGAGCTAATTGAAGATTCAATACTGAACAGCTATAAAATATTTTCGCTTCTTAAGAGCGGTCAGTTTGAAAAAGCAATGTTGAATCTGCACTCAGCTTAAATATTTTGGAAATTAATATATGAAATGTGGAATTGTAGGGCTGCCAAATGTTGGAAAATCAACGCTATTTAATGCTATCACTAAGGCAGGTATTGATGCTGAAAACTATCCTTTTTGTACCATTGAGCCAAATGTTGGCATCGTAGAAGTCCCAGATCAACGAATTTCAAAACTTGAAAACATAGTATCACCCGAAAAAACTCAGCCTGCTACGGTAGAGTTTGTAGACATTGCAGGTTTAGTAGCTGGAGCTTCCAAAGGAGAGGGGTTAGGCAATAAATTTCTAGCTAATATCAGAGAGACTGATGCAATCATGCATGTTGTTAGATGTTTTGATGATGAAAATATTATTCATGTTTCAGGACGAATCAATCCCTTATCTGATATTGAAACTATTAATACTGAATTAATTTTATCTGATATGGAGACGCTTGATAAAGCAATTCAAAAAGAGTCAAAAAAATCTAAGTCAGGTGATAAAGATTCCCAAAAATTATTAGGGTTATATAAAAAAATTCAGTTAGTTTTTAATGATGGTAGCCTTGCATCAACAGTAGAGTTGACGGATGAAGAGATTATACTGATTAAGCCACTTTGCCTAATCACAATTAAACCAATAATGTTTGTCGCCAATGTAGATGAAAATGGTTTCAAAGATAATTCTTCTCTGGATGAATTAAGCTCTTACGCTCAAAAGCTTGATATTCCCGTTGTAACAGTCTGTGCAAAAATAGAATCAGATATAGCTGACCTAGAAGATGGAGAAAAAGAAATTTTTCTAAGTGAATTAGGGTTGAGTGAGCCAGGGTTAAATAGATTGATTAGGTCTTCTTATAAGCTTTTGGGGTTGCAAACATATTTCACTGCTGGGGTTAAGGAAGTAAGGGCTTGGACAGTTAAAATAGGGGCCACAGCCCCTGAAGGTGCTGGGGTTATTCATACCGATTTTGAAAAAGGCTTTATAAAGGCGGAGGTAATTTCATACCAAGACTATATTGATTTAAGTGGGGAACAAAAAGCAAAAGAAGCCGGTAAACTTCGTCTAGAAGGAAAAGACTACATCCTTCAGGATGGAGATGTTGTTCATTTTAGGTTTAATGTTTAATTACACTTTGACTTTAGTTGTCTATAAAAATATAATCTCACGCTAAATTTAAATTATTGGTGATGTAGCTCAGGTGGTTAGAGCGCAGGATTCATAATCCTGAGGTCGAGAGTTCAAGTCTCTCCATCACCACCATCTTTTTAGATAAATATGAAAAATATCTTACTGATCATCAAAAGTGTTTTGGCTGCGTTTTGTGGAATTCAATCAAATAAAAAATTCAATGAAGATGATGATTACATTCAGAAGAATGGTGTATCAAGTTATATTTTAATTGGTTTTACTTTAGTATTCTTATTAGGCCTTGTACTATATTTCGTTGTTGGTTTTATTCTCAGTTAGATAGGCTTTTCTTAAAAGCCGACCTATCTTCTAATTCATTAGCGTACATTGTCATATGTGTTTTCTCTTTACTTAAAAAACTTTCAATTGCACTTTTAAATTCAGAATTTGCAATAAAATGATTTGAGTAAGTCTTAAATGGGTCGAATCCTCTTGCTAATTTATGCTCACCTTGGGCACCACCTTCAAAGTACTTTAATTGATTTTGAATACAAAACTCTTGCCCAGCATAGTAACAAAGTTCAAAATGCAAGCCAGGTATATATTCTAGTGCTCCCCAATACCTTCCGTAAAGGCATTGTTCACTGATAATATTGAGTGCACTTGCTAATCTCTTCCCTCCTTGCTCCGCAATCATTAACACAATATTGTTAGGCATATTATTATTTAATTGATAGAAAAATTCTTTTGTAAGGTAAGGGGATGAATTATGAAGCATGTAAGTATTGCAATAACATGCATAAAAAAACTCGATATCTTCACTCGATATTAATTTACCTTGTTTAACACTGACATCAATACTTAAATTATTGATTTTCTTTCTTTCTTGTTTTATTTTTTTTCTTTTGTTATGGGAAAGATTTGATAAAAACTGTGCATAGTTATCGTAGTTTTTATTTTCCCACCTGAATTGAACCCCCTCTCTTTGTAACCAACCCATATCTTTAAATAAGTCGGCATCTTGTTTACTAGGAAATAATATATGGCACGAAGAAATTTTATGATCCAGTAAAATTTTTTCTAATGCCTTTATCATCATCTTTTTAATATCAAGATTATCTGCAATGATTCTGGATCCAGTGATAGGGCTGAAAGGGATAGCTGAAATCATTTTTGGATAATAATTTAAACCACTTTTATGAAAAGCCTCCGCCCATGACCAGTCAAATACATACTCTCCATATGAATGCTCCTTAAGATATATAGGCATAAAGCCAACAATCTTTCCTTCTGATTTTGCAATAATAGGGAATGGTACCCAGCCCGTGTTTTTTCCAACAGAGCCAGAAGTCTCGAGTGAGCTGTGAAATGCATAAGATAAAAAAGATGAATTAATGTTTAACTGCGAGAGCTCATCTTTTAAATTTAAAAAGCTGTTATTTGAAGTAATCTCAATCATTAACTATTGAGTCTACTCATAAAGATAAAGTTTAATGAAATTTAATTAATTTCTTTGGTTTTAGTTTTTTTCTTTTGTGCTGTTGCTGGTGATGGTTTATCGTCAATTTTAACTGTCTGAGAATTTGCATCTTGATTAGAATTTATATTATCTTGATAGGCCTTTGCTAGAATAGCCATCTCATCAAAACTAATTAAATTATCATTGTCGGTATCGACCCTTCTAAACTGCCTTGCAATCTGAGGAAGGCATACTGTAGTTTCATAAACGTCTAACTGCTCATTATTATCAGAGTCACATAAAATAAACCTTCTTTCAACACTTTCAAGCATCTCTCTTCTTCGCTGTTCATATATTATATTTACTTTATCTTCTGATTTTGAGAAGTTAGAAAGCGCGTTATGTATCTCTTCTAGCTCGATGGATTGATTTGAGTTTGTGCTTCTGACTTTCATTAAGTCAACCTCTGCACTGGCGTGCCAGGTCATAAATAAAAGCGGTAAAAGAATAATTTTATTCAAATTAAGTTAATGCCTTTCCTCTATACGGTCAATCATTTTGCTACCAGAATGTTAACCTAATATTACAATAAATGGTCAATTTGTAACAGAACTGTAACGATTTAAATATGCTGATTTGGCTTTTATAGCATATTATATACCTTAATATAATCATACAATTACCTATGGCTCAAAATAAACCAAACATTGCTCTTGTTGACGATGACCCAAAAATACTTGAGCTCACTGCAAAATACCTCACGGATCAAAATTTAAATGTCTTTACGGCTAATGGTGGTTCAGCACTCGATGTTATTGTAGATGCTAATTCTATTGATTTAATTGTTCTTGATTTAATGATGCCTGAAGAATCAGGTCTTAATTTATGTCAAAGATATCGAGCTAAGAATATCAATGTGCCTATTATCATGTTAACTGCCAAAGGTGACGAGGTTGATAGAATTGTTGGCCTTGAAATGGGAGCCGATGATTATCTACCAAAACCTTTTAGTCCTAGAGAGCTTCTCGCGCGCATTAATGCGATTATCAGAAGGCAGACAACTTTAGGTGTTTCATCCCCAAAACAAGTCATTCGTTTCGGTTCATTCGAATTCAATACAGAAAATCGAAGCCTTTCTCATGAAGGTAAAAATATTTCTATTACAGCAGGTGAGTTTGACTTGTTAAAAGTTTTTACCGATCATGCAAAACAACCTTTATCCAGAGATAGAATAATGCAACTAGCCAAAGGGAAAGAGTTAGATGTTTTTGATAGAAGTATTGATGTACAAATATCAAGAATTAGAAGATTAATTGAAGATAATCCTAACAAACCTAAATATCTCCAAACTAAATGGGGGTATGGTTATATCTTTGATCCTGATGGAGAACCTCAGTAATTGAAATACCTACCAAAGAATCTCCTTACCAGGATTTCTTTAATAATTGCATTATTATTGATCACAACTCAGCTCGTATCCCTTAAAATATTTGATATTTACGAAAGAGAGCCGAGAGCAGAAGCTTTAGCCCTAGAAATATCTACCATTGTAAACTTTACTAAAGCATCCATGGCGGCTTCAGCTTCGAATAAAAGAGTTCAACTTTTGAATGAGCTTTCAGCTATGGGAAATGTCAGGATATATCCCGCCCATTTCTTTGAACAAATTGAACCAATACCAGATGACCCATTTCTTCAACTTGTTATCCAAAAAGTTACCCAGAGACTCCCACTTGGAACACTTATTGCTATTAATCATTTTTCCATTGAAGGAATATGGGTCAGTTTTGAGTTAAATAGTGAATTATTTTGGGTGGTAATCCCCCGCACAATTGTAGACAGGCCATTTCCATGGCATTGGATAGGTTGGGGAACTATTATCGCATTAATAGCACTCGTTGCCTCCTACATGACAACTGAGAGAATCAATAGGCGTTTAAACAGATTAATTGAAGCAGCCGAAAGTGTTCGGAAAGGCTTATCTGCTGAAAAACTTCCATATGATAATTTAGTTGAATTTAGTGATTTGAATGTCGCTTTCAATGAAATGTTAGATAATTTAAAAAAAGCAAGCCAAGAAAGAAAGTTTTTACTTGCAAGCGTATCTCATGATATTAGAACGCCTCTGACACGCTTAAGAATTGCATCAGAAATGCTTCCAGAAAAATCAGATGATCTGAAAAAGAGTATGGAAGAGGATATTCTTGAAATTAATAATATTCTTAACCAGTTTCTTGATTTTGCTCGAGGCTTCGAAGATGAACCAAAAAGTCCAGTCAATTTAGGCAAATTTCTTAACAACATCCAAGTGAAGCATTTAAGGATGGGTCAAAAATTTATATTAAGAAAAAGAAATATAAAAATTGATATACCAAAAAAACTTTTTATTGATTTGAGACCTTTAGCATTGCAAAGATGTTTAGATAATTTAATTAATAATGCTTTCTTTTATGCGAAGGGAAAGGTTGTTCTCATTGCAACCCTCAAAGAGGAGTCTTTTACAATTAGTGTGGTTGATGATGGTCCTGGAATACCTGATAAAGAGCTTGATAGGTTATTAAAGCCATTTGAACGCCTTGATGAAGCTAGAGGTAATGAAGGGGGGTGTGGATTAGGTTTATCAATTGCAGATAGAATTGTAAAGGCTCATGATGGAAAATTAGAGCTAATCTCAAATAAAAAAGATAAAGGGCTTGAAGCGAAAATTATAATTCCGATCATAAGAGCATAAACTTACTTGAACCATTTTAGCTGATCTCTTAACTTCACTACTTCACCAATAATGATAAGCGCAGGTGATTTAATCTTTGAGCGAGTAACCTTGCTCTTTATATTACCTATATTGCCAACTATCACCCTTTGGGAATTTGTGGTCCCGCTTTCAATCACAGCAACAGGCATTGTTTTCTTTTGACCATGTCCAACCAGCTCTCTTATAAAATCAGGTAGACTAAGTAAGCCCATATAAATCACTAGAGTTTGCTTCTCTGTAATTAGTTTTGGCCAATCAAAATCAACCTTTCCATCCTTAAAATGACCTGTCAAGAATAAACAGCTTTGGGCATAATCTCTATGTGTCAGTGGTATACCTGCATAAGCAGCAACACCATTCGCAGCTGAAATTCCGGGAACGACCTGAAAGTTTATATTGTGTGACATAAGCGAGGCTATTTCCTCACCTCCCCTACCAAAAATAAATGGGTCCCCCCCTTTAAGTCTTAAAACTTTTTTACCTTTTTTAGCGTATTTAACTAGTAAGTTATTTATTTTCTCTTGACTGAATGTATGTTGATCTCTTTTTTTTCCAGCAAAAATCATATCGGCATCTCGACGAACTAATTCAACCACTTCATCCGAGACTAAATTATCATAAATACAAACATCACATTTTTGCATTAAATGCAGAGCTCTTATAGTCAGCAAGTCCCTCTCTCCTGGTCCCGCACCAACCAAATAAACCTCCCCCGTATCATCTTTCATACTGCTAAGTAAGGAATTAAATCTTTTGGCTAATGTTTTATTTTGTTTTAAAAAAGACTGAATATTTTCAACATCAAAAAATTTCTCCCAAAAGATTCTTCTTTTATTATTAACTTTTATAGCTTTTTTTACTTTATCCCTTAAGCTCCCTGCCAAATCTACTAGATCTTTGTAAGAATCGGGAATCATCATTTCAATTTTCTCTCTAAGCTGCCTAACCAGCACAGGTGCTTTTCCACTACTAGAAATAGCGATAACTAATGAACCCCTTTCAACAATTGAACCCATAGTGAATGTGCATAGCGAAGGTTGATCAACTACGTTGACTGGAATATTTTTCTTTAAACCAAGTTGAGAAATTTGCTTATTTAATGATTTATTATTTGTAGCAGCAATGATAATTATTGGAAATTCAATATCATTAGGATGAAAATCTTTTTGAATAATATCTATTGAATGCATATCTTTTAAGTCTAAAATTTCATCACAAAAATTATTAGCCACTACTTTTATATTAGGTTTCGACTTAATCAATAACTTGATTTTTCTTAAAGCGATATCTCCTCCGCCTATTACTAAAACAGGTTTATTTTTAATCTCCAAAAATATTGGGAAGTTATCCATAGCAAAATGTTACTCTATTAAACATGTTATATACATAGGTCTTGCATACAAAAAAAGTTATAATTCAAAATTATAAAATCAATATTTTAAATCACCATGTCAAAAAAAGTATTTGTAAAGTCTTTTGGTTGTCAGATGAACGAGTATGATTCTGAAAAAATTGAAGATATTTTAGCGTCTAAAAATAATTTATCTCGTACAAATTCTCCAGAAGATGCAGATTTAATTGTCTTAAATACTTGCTCAGTCAGAGAAAAAGCAGAAGATAAGCTTTTCAGCGATTTGGGAAGATATAGAAAACTAAAAGAAACAAAGCCGCATATACAAATTGCTGTAGGTGGTTGTGTTGCGAGTCAAGAAGGTGAGGAAATAATTAAACGTGCGCCCTATGTTGATGCTGTTTTTGGTCCACAAACACTTCATAGATTGCCTGAGCTTATGAATTTAAGGGAGGTGACAGGTAAACCACAAATTGATATTTCATTCCCAGAAATTGAAAAGTTTGATAACTTACCTACCTCAAAGAGTAAAAACCCATCTGCAATGGTTTCAATTATGGAGGGATGCAGTAAATACTGTTCTTTTTGTGTCGTTCCTTATACAAGAGGAGAAGAGATCTCAAGGCCATTAGACGATATCATCACCGAAATTATCCAACTGACAATGCAAGGGGCATCTGAAATTATACTTTTAGGCCAAAATGTAAATGGTTACAGAGGGCTTTTGAATAACGGAAAAATTGCAAATTTTGCATCCCTGATTGAATATATTTCTGAAATTGAAGAAGTGAAAAGAATTCGCTTTACAACTAGCCATCCTAATGAAATGAATGATCACCTTATTGACTGTTTTGGCAACATTAAAAAATTAGCTAATCATCTACACTTACCGGTTCAATCTGGTTCCGATAAAGTGTTGATGGCAATGAAGAGAAACTACACAATATTAGAATATAAATCGATTATAAAAAAACTTAGAAAGAAACTACCTAATATCTCATTAACTACAGATTTAATTATTGGTTTTCCTACTGAGACAACAAGTGATTTTAATTTAACCAAAAAATTATTTACCGAGCTAGATTTTGATTACTCCTTTAGTTTTATTTATAGTAAAAGGCCAGGTACACCAGCAGCCTATCTTAAAGACGAAACAACGGACGAAGAAAAACTTGAGCGATTACATGAAATTCAGTCATTTAATATCAAACAAGGTGCGTATCACACAAATAAAATGATTGGCACCACACATAGAGTTTTAATTGATCATTTTTCAAAAAAGAAACCAGGTGTCTTATTAGGAAAAACTGATAACAATAGAATTATTGAATTTAAAGAGTCAAAAGATTTATTAAACAAATTTGTAAATGTAAAAGTGATGAAAATTATAGGTAAATCTCTTGTTGGAGAATTAATTTAAGAATATGAAAACAGAATTAAATCTTTCACCACAAGACAACAAAAAACTAGCGAACTTATGTGGTCCACTTGACGAAAATATTTCTCAAATAAGTGTTGGGTTAGATATTAAAATAAGCAGAAAAAACTCTTTATTTGTTCTAAATGGAGATGAAAGAAAAGTTTTACTCGCATCTCAATTGCTTGAAAGTATTTATCTAAGAGCGACAAGGGCTATCCTGACTGAAGATATTCAATTAAGCCTTGTAGAGCTAAACCAAAAAGAAAATGGTAATACGAAAGACTCACCCCAGCTTCATACATTAAAAACTGATTTACAAGGTCGAACGCCTATGCAAGTTAGTTATCTTAACAATATTCAAGCCAATGATATCAATTTTGGTATTGGCCCTGCCGGAACCGGAAAAACATATCTTGCAGTTGCTTCTGCCGTTGACGCACTCAATAAAGAAAAAGTTAAAAGAATAGTTTTAGTAAGGCCTGCTGTTGAGGCAGGAGAAAATCTAGGTTTTCTTCCTGGTGATCTTGCACAAAAAGTAGACCCATACCTAAGACCTTTATATGATGCGTTATATGATTTAGCTGGTTATGACAACGTCACTAAAATGTTTGATAAAGGCATATTAGAGGTAGCCCCTTTAGCTTATATGAGAGGAAGGACACTTAATCAAAGCTTTATAATTCTTGATGAAGCACAAAATACAACGCCCGAACAAATGAAGATGTTTCTGACCCGTATCGGCTTTGGAACAAAGGCAGTGATTACTGGTGATGTAACTCAAATTGATCTTGCAAAATCACAAAAGAGTGGGCTCATTGAAATACAAGAAATTTTAAAATCTGTTAAAGGTATCGAATTTACTTTTTTTACTTCTGTTGATGTTGTTCGTCACCCTTTAGTGCAAAAAATTATTAATGCTTATGAAAAATTTAAACTTTAATATTTACAATGAAGTTTAAAAATTCATTTTCTATATTTATCCAAGATACAATTCACAAAAGAAAACAAATATCAAAAAAGCAATGCCAAGAATGGTTGAGCTTTGTAGCCAAAAATCAAAGTAAAATTACTCTCAGAATTGTCAATGAAAATGAATCGCAAAGATTAAATAAACAATTTAGAAATAAAGATACAGCTACAAATATCTTATCTTTTTTAATGTTGGAAGATCCAATTGAAGGAGATTTAGTCTTATGTCATCCCGTTATAAAGAAGGAGGCAAAAGCCCAAAATAAAAAAATCCGAGATCATTACACACATCTTATTATCCATGGATATTTGCATCTTTTAGGATATGATCATCAAAATAATACAGATGCTGATAAAATGGAAAAAATAGAAAGAAAAATATTAAGCAAATTAAATATTGATGACCCATATAAAGATTATAAATAGTTGAATTTATGAAAAGAAAAAGATTAAAAATTGGATCACACCTAAGAAACCTTCTATTAAAACCAAGAGATAAAAAACAACTTGGTGATCTTTTAAAGTCAGCTTTTGATAAAAACATGATTGATGCAGATGCATTAATGATGATTGAAGGTGTTTTAAATGTTTCAGATATGCAAGTCAGAGATATTATGCGACCAAGATCACAAATTGACGCTATAGATGTATCGAAGAAGCCTGAAGAATTCATTCCATTTGTAATAGAGACGGCTCATACGAGATTTCCTGTTTTTGAGGAAGGGATTAACAATATTATTGGAATTCTTCTCGCTAAAGACTTACTTAAGCTCACATCTGAACATGAGTTTGAAATTCGAGATATTTTAAGGCCACCAATATTTATTCCGGAATCTAAAAGATTAAATGTTTTATTAAAAGAATTTAGAACGAAGCGGAATCATATCGCAATTGTTGTCGACGAACACGGTGGTGTTGCTGGCATGGTTACTATTGAAGATGTTCTTGAGCAAATTGTGGGTGATATTGAAGATGAATTTGATTATGATGAAACGGAAGGCAATATTATTGAAGAAAACCAGAGACAGTTTCGTGTTAAAGCAGCAACAGAAATTTCAGATTTTAATAGTTTCTTTGCAACATCTTATGAAGACAATGATTTTTCGACGATTGGCGGTTTAGTAACTCATAAATTTGGCTATCTGCCAGAAAACGAAGAAAAAATTTCATTTGATGGATTAGATGTGACAATTATACGTTCTGATAGCAGACAAATTCATTCCATGCAGATTAACATTTCTGAGCCAAAGAAAAATGTGGAACTTAAATAAATATTTAGCACTCTACTAATTTTAATAGGACACTTTATGAAAATTTTTATCGCTTTATTCTCAATATTTTGTTTTTCATCCACGTTCGCTAATGATAATGAAGTTGCTGATGCTGATGCTAACAACCTAATCATCGATGAAATGCCTACTGATTATTTAGAATTTGCTAATGTTATTGGGCTTTTAAAGCCTGAAGAAATTGTTGGGCTAATCGGAGAGCCAGCTAAAAAATTAGATTTAAAGATGAAATCATCTAATGAGATAATAGCGAGTTCATGGTATTACCACAACCTTAATACCGATGGAAATGGCAATTACTTTCCTACCACCGAACTAGATATCATAGATGGATACGTTGAGTCGGTAGTATTCTTAAATGATGTTGATGAAAACTCAAATTTTGAGGGGCAAAAATTCGATACTAAAAACCCTGATAGCTTATTTTAGTTTTTTACAAGCTTAGCAACTAAGGTTAAAGTACTATTTTGCAACCTTAAATAGTACACTTTTGACCCTTCTATCTAAACAAGCCCTAAATATATCCTTTTTTTTTCTTGGCGGTTTATTAGTTTTAAGTTTCTCTCCGTTTAATTTTTATCTCATTCTTCCTCTTGCGTTTACCATATTTTTTTGGTTAATCCAAAAAAATAATCTGCCTCTTAAGGAATGTATATTTTTTGGATTGGGTTTTTTTATTTTTGGTATTTATTGGATATACATCTGCCTTCAAAAATTTGGGGGTATGCCAGAAATAGCAGCAGGACTCTCAACTTTTAGCTTGTGTTTATTTCTATCTCTTTTTTTTCTATCTCTTTCAATTTTTCCAAAGTGTAAAAATCAGCCTCTCTTCGTAGCAGCAATTTTTACACTAGTTGAATGGGTTCGCTCCTGGATTTTTACAGGTTTCCCCTGGTTAACTCTAGGTTATTCTCAAGTTGATAGTAGTCCTTTGGCTGGATATATTCCTATTATGGGTATTTATGGTGTTAGCTTTCTTCTAATATTAACCTCGCATTTAATATTTCTTTTTTTACATAAAACTCATCAACGATTATGGATAATTTTTTTAATCATTATTATTTGGGGCGGAGGTCATTTTCTAAAAAAAATTGAATGGACAGAGCCAAATGGAGAACCTATTGAGGTGACATTGTTGCAAGGCAATGTAAAACAGGATGAAAAATGGGATCAGACTAAAATTAAAAAAATATTAAATAAGTATGAGAGTTTAATTTTAAAAAGTAATTCTCCACTGACTGTTTTACCTGAAACTTCGATACCACTTTTACTTGAATATATTCCATCAAATTATTTAAATAAAATTAAAGGACATATGAAAAAAATTGGTGGAAATATAATTTTAGGCGTCATCGAAAGAGATGAAGGTTATATTTATAACTCTGCTATTTCATTTGGCAAAGATGGATCACAGAAATATAGGAAATATCATTTAGTCCCCTTTGGCGAATATGTTCCACTGAGAAGTATTTTTGGTTTCGTATATGAAGATTTACTGAATATGCCATTTAATGATTTATCAAGGGGCGAGAGAAGGCAGCTCCCTATGAATTTTGATCAGCAAAAAATAGCAATAAATATTTGCTATGAAGATGTATTTGGGAATGAAGTAATTAACCAGTTACCCAGTGCAAACATTTTATTAAATATGAGTAATGATGCTTGGTACGGCCATTCAATTGCTGCCGAACAACATTTACAAATTTCACAAGCAAGAGCAATTGAAACAGGAAGGATGATGCTTCGAGCGACAAACACTGGAGTCACTGCTTTTATTAATGAAAAAGGTAAGGTCATCAATAGACTACCCCAATTTGAAAGTGGATCACTTACTCAAAATGTACAAGGTTTTAATGGTAGAACGCCATTTATTAAATACGGTCATTTTCCAATTTTAATTCTCTGTTTTTTAATCGTCTCATTTACCTTTTTTCGAAAAAAATTATTTGGTAAGTTTCTTGCTGTGATTAAGAAACAAAGTAAAATACGATAATAATTAATTAAAATTAAAAAAAATGCTTAACTTCCAAGAAATTATTTTTAAGCTTCAGGAATATTGGAGCAAACAGGGATGTGCAATCATTCAACCCTATGACATGGAAGTGGGTGCCGGAACATCACATACGGCTACATTTTTAAAATCGATTGGACCTGAGCCTTGGAAAGCTGCCTATGTCCAGCCAAGTAGAAGACCAAAGGATGGACGTTATGGAGAAAATCCAAATCGTCTGCAGCACTATTATCAATTTCAAGTTGTATTAAAACCTGCGCCAATAAATATAGTTGATCTTTATATGTCCTCTATTCAAAGCCTTGGGATTGATCTTAACAAAAATGATATTCGTCTTGTAGAGGATGACTGGGAAAATCCGACACTTGGTGCCTGGGGTTTAGGATGGGAGGTTTGGTTAAATGGGATGGAGATCACCCAATTTACTTATTTTCAGCAGGTAGGTGGGATTACTTGCAAGCCAATCACTGGTGAAATTACTTATGGTCTAGAAAGGCTCGCTATGTATATTCAAAATGTAGACAGTGTTTACGATATTCAATGGACAGATGGAATTAGTTATGGCGATGTTTTTTTACAAAATGAAAAAGAGCAGAGTAGTTACAACTTTAAATTTAGTGACAGTGAATTTCTTTTAAAATCTTTTGCGTCACATGCTAAGCAAGCAAACAACCTTGTGAAAGAGAATCTAGCATTACCTGCTTATGAGCAAGTTTTAAAAGCAGCCCATACATTTAATTTATTAGATGCAAGAGGAGTCATAAGCGTCACCGAAAGGGCTGACTATATTGGAAAAATAAGAGATATCTCTAGAAATGTGGCAAAAGCATACCTAATAAGCAGAAAAAAATTAGGCTTTCCAATGGCTGATAAAAATCATGCGAAAGAAGCTATAAGTGAACTTGACAAAAAAAGTGATTCAAGTGGTTAAAGATAATTTACTAATAGAGCTTTTCACAGAGGAGTTACCGCCTGACTCTCTCGAGAGTTTAAGTAATCAGTTTGGTAAAACCATAACATCAGCACTTCTCTCCAAAAATTTAATAGATACGAGTGATTTTCAAACTTATGCTACCCCACGAAGAATTGCCGTAAACATTAAATCAGTAATAAAGGAAGCAGAAGACGAAGAAAGGCTGATTAAATTGATGCCTTATTCTGTAGGCTTTGATGAACATAATAACCCGACACAACCATTAATAAAAAAATTAAGTTCTATCGATGAGGCAATTAAAACAAAAGACCTTGAGATTATAGAAGAAAACAACAAGAAATTTATTTATGTTTTAAAAAAAATTAAAGGTTTTAGACTTGAAGATAGTCTAGGTGACATCATAAAGAATGCACTTAAAAAATTAGCCATAAAAAAAGTTATGAGTTATCAGCTTAAAGATGGATGGACATCCGTTAATTTTGTTAGGCCAATGAGAGGACTAATTGTGCTTCATGGAAAGCAAATATTAAATGTAAGTATTCTTGGTTGCTCCTCATCGAATACAACATTGGGCCATAGGTTTGAATCAAAAAAAGAAATTATCACAATTAAACACGCAGACGATTATGAAGAAACTTTAGCGACTGAAGGTAATGTGATCACATGTTTTGATAAACGTAAAACTAAAATAAAAACCGATATTAAAGTAGCTCTTTCAGAGCTTGGTGAGGATTTTTATATTACCGAAGATGAGGCCTTAATTGATGAGGTAACATCTCTTGTCGAAATGCCGAATATTCTGATTGGTAACTTTGAAGAAAAATTTCTTTCTATCCCAGAAGAATGCCTCACATTAACGATGAAGGCAAACCAAAAATACTTCCCTATTTTTAATAAAAAAAGTGGCTTAACAAATAGATTCATTATTGTTTCAAATATTTCACCAGAAAATTCAGATCAAGTTACCCATGGAAATGAAAAAGTGATAAGACCGCGTTTAGCGGATGCAGAATTCTTTTATGATGAAGATAAAAAACTGGGGTTATCAACTTTTTGTGAAAAACTTGAAAACGTTATCTATCATAACAAGCTAGGATCACAAAATGATCGGGCAGAGAGAGTTGCTAGGAAGTTACAATACTTAACAAAAAGTTTAAATTTAAAATTTAATATTGATTTAGAGCAATTATGTCTTTTTTCTAAAGCAGATCTTATAAGCCTCATGGTAAGTGAATTTCCAAAACTACAGGGAATAATGGGCCGCTACTATGCACTTAATGAAAATAAAAATAAAAATTTTGCTAATGCGATCGAAGATCATTATAAGCCAAGATTTTCTAATGATTCACTGCCAAGAGATGAGTTAGGTTTTATGCTTGCAATTGCAGATAAATTTACGACACTGATTGATTTATTCTCTATTAATGAAATCCCAACCGGTGAGAAAGATCCCTTTGGTTTGAGAAGAAACACCATAGGCGTAATAAGATTAATTACTGAAAAAAAATTACCAATCAATATAAACACATTAATTGATGCTTTCTTGGATAAAAATGATTCTGCTAGAGCAAGTTTAACTAATTTCTTTTATGAAAGACTATTCAACTACCTAAAAGACCTTGGTTATTCCAATGAGATGGTAGATGCATTAGTATCTTCAAAACCTGCACAAATTCATGATATTTTAGAACGTTTGCAAGCAATTTCTGAGTTTATAAAACTCAAGGAATCTGACACACTTTCTTCAGCAAATAAACGGGTATCTAATATTCTTAAAAAAGCAGACAAAATTACCAACAACCCTGTTGACGTAAGCCTTCTAATAGAGAATGAAGAAATTATGCTGCATAAAGTCTTATTGGATCTAGAGCCAAAAATTAATCAATGCTTAGATAAAAATGATTTTGTAAGTGCATTAAAAAATTTAGTAATTTTAAATGCACCAATAAATAATTTCTTTGAAAAAGTGATGGTAAATACTGATGATACTAAAATCAAAAATAATCGATATAGCCTTCTATATAAGCTCAGGCAAAATTTAAACTGTGTTGCTGATATTTCTAAATTAGCCTCTTGAGATGAAATTAGTGATTTTAGATAGAGACGGTGTCATAAATAAAGACAATGTTCTTTCTATAAAAAGTCCTAAGGAGTGGATTCCAATCGAAGGTAGCCTGGAAGCAATCAGTTTGTTGAACAAAAATGGATATACTGTTGTTGTGGCAACAAACCAGAGTGCAATTGGTAAAAAAATAATTAACAATGCTACTTTAGATAGCATTCATAAAAAAATGCAAGATTTGCTCAAAACGAAAAATGCCAAGATTGATAAAATTTTTTATTGCCCTCATATTGAAGAAGATAACTGCGCATGCAGAAAACCAAAAACTGGATTAATGCAAAAAATAAAAGAGCACTACAATATTAGTTTAAAAAAAATACCTGCCATTGGAGATTCAGCAAGAGACTTAGAAGCTTATTCAAAATGTGAGGCTCGACCTATTCTTGTAAGAACAGGTAATGGAAGAGATGTTGAAAAAAGAAAATCCTACCCAAGCAATACCTTAATATTTGATAATCTTCTAGAGACTTCCAAATTCATTATTAAAATGGAATGGTAATGTTAATAAGATCAATATTATTTCAGTTAGGTATGTGGATTTTTACAGTTCCATTTACCATGCTTTCCATACTCACCTTTCCAGCTCCGCCAATGTACCGCTATAAATTTATTTCTTTATGGGCTAAAACAATGCTGGTTTGGTTGAAATGGACATGCAACATCACATTTAGGATAAAAGGCCACGAAAATATTCCTAAGGCACCCTTCCTAATTTTATCTAAACATCAATCAGCCTGGGAAACGTTAGCATTTCAAAAGATTTTTCCTCCTCAGGTTTGGGTAATGAAGCGTGAATTGCTATTTGTGCCTTTTTTTGGTTGGGGTTTAGCGATGACTTCACCCATAGCAATTGACAGATCATTAGGAAAGAAATCATTAGCTCAAATGCTTCAACAAGGTCTTGATCGAATTAGAAAAGGATTCTGTATTGTTATTTTTCCTGAAGGGACAAGAATAAAACCTAAAGAAATTGGAAAGTATCATATCGGTGGTGCTTGGTTAGCATCACAAACTAAAATACCTATCCTGCCTGTCGCTCATAATGCTGGTTTTTTTTGGCCAAAAAATTCTATTATTAAAACATCAGGAGTAATTACAGTTTCAATAGGAAAGGTCATTGTAAGTAATAAGCTAAAAGCTGACAAACTGAATCAAATAACAAAAGACTGGATAGAAAAAGAAATGATAAAGATAAATGTTTAACTTCAATTCAAAAAAAATAGTTAAATTACCATTATCAAATGATGAGTCATTGGAATATCAGTTAATTAAGAAATCTAAAAAAACATTAAGCTTAAAAATTACCGAAAGCGGTCTGGTCGTAAGCGCACCTTTTTTTATGACAGAAAGAAAAATTAATCAGTTAGTATCATCAAAAATTAATTGGATTAAAAAAAAATTAGAGCTCATAGAGCCACAAAAAAATAAGCTTATTATTGAAAATGGCGCTTCCTTTAATTTGCTTGGGGAAAAAATAAACATCGCTCTATTTCAAGGTAAAAATAAGATTGAGTGGAGTGACACTCACAATTTAAATATTTTCTTTAAAGGCTTACCCAGCCAAGAAAAACTTAAAATATTTTTTGTTAAATGGTTAAAAGAAGTAGCCTTAGATTATTTTTCTCAAAGAGCCTATGAAATTTCAAAGTTAAATTCAGTGCCAGTAAATTCAATATTACTTTCGAATGCTAGAACTAGGTGGGGCACATGCAATAGTAAGACAGAAGTAAGGATTAATTGGCGCCTAATTCAAGCAGATCCTTTTGTCACAGACTATGTTATCTGTCATGAGTTTGCACATTTAACCCATATGAATCATTCAAAGAATTTTTGGAATTTAGTTGGAAAACTTTGCCCAGAATATAAATTAGCTGAAAATTATTTAAAAAATAAAGGGTTTAGCCTTTATTTAATCGATTAGCTTTTTTATATCCTCAACAATCTCTTCGATTTTAAATCCATATGGGTAACGAAGTCTGACATCACCCTTTTTATCAACAAGGTATATTGCTGAAGAGTGGTCTATCGTGTAGCTCACTCCTTCCCCAACTTTTAACCTAAAAATTTTATATTGACGCGCAATTTTTTCAATATCTTTGATGCTACCTGTTAAACCAATAAAGGTTTTGTTGAATGATGCCAAATAATCTTTAAGTACCTCCTTAGTATCTCTTTCAGGATCTAATGTCACAAATAATACTTGTAACTTTTTGTTACCAATTCTTTTGTCAATTTCTTTTAATTCAACCAAGGTAGTTGGACAAATATCTGGACAGTTAGCAAAACCAAAAAAAATTGCGACAACATTTCCCTTAAAGTCAGTTAATTTTCTCTCTGTCCCGAACTGATCAGTGAGACTAAAATTACCATTAATATTGGCTTTTGTTATGTCTGACCCATTAAAGCTGATTTTTTTATCGTCAGAACATGAACATAAAAGGAATGCAAAAAAGATTAAGTACAAAAATTTATTCATAGAAAGTTTCTCAAAAATGACTTTTCATTTTATCATGCTAGTCTAATTGAAAAATTTTTTAATAATTTTGATTTAACTTATATAAAAGGGTTTTTATGGCAATACCTCAATCAATGGAAAATAGAGATGGACTCATCTGGTACGACAATAAGTTTGTAGACTGGCGAGATGCAAAGACGCATGTTTTAACACATACGCTTCACTACGGACTTGGCGTTTTTGAGGGAGTAAGGGCCTATGAGACTAAAAATGGCCCTGCCATATTTAGATTGAAAGAACACACGAAAAGATTATTTAATTCTGCTCATATTATGAATATGAAAATGCCTTTCTCAAAAGAACAGGTAATTGAAGCGCAAATAAATTCAGTCTCAAAAAATAATCTGAAATCTGCTTATATTAGACCGATGGCTTTCTATGGAGCAGAAGAGATGGGAATTTCAGCAGAAAGGCTATCTACTCATTTAATCGTTGCTGCATGGGAGTGGGGTGCATATATGGGTCAAGAGGCAATTGATAATGGAATCCAAGTAAAAACATCCTCATATTCAAGACATCATGTAAACGTCACTATGTGTAAAGCTAAGGCTAATGGAAATTATATGAATTCTATTTTAGCCCACCATGAAGCTAAAGCTGACGGTTATGACGAGGCGTTATTATTAGATACTCAAGGTTTTGTCACAGAAGGCACAGGAGAGAATATCTTTTTAATTAAAGATGATAAATTAATCACGCCAAGTTTAAGTAGTGCACTTGAGGGTATTACGAGAGATACTATCATTACTATTGCTAGAGATTTAGGGCTAGAGGTAATCGAAAAAAATATCACCCGGGATGAGGTTTATACAGCAGATGAAGCATTTTTTACAGGAACAGCTGCTGAAGTTACGCCAATTAGAGAGTTAGATAAAAGAAAAATAGGCTCTGGTACCAAAGGTAAACTTACTCATGAACTTCAATCTATCTATTTTGATATCGTAAAGGGTGTTAACAAAAAATATAGTGATTGGTTAACATACGTTGAGTAAGAAAATTCGAGAGTTAACCTTCATCACTAAAAAAGATTTTCCAATTTATTGCCCGTCTAATCAAGCTGATTCATTTTCTATGCATCCAAGAGTCTTTTTAAATATGGATAAGAAAAAAGAGGTCGCTTGCCCCTATTGCGGGAAAGTTTTTCGACTCAAAAGTTAATGCCAAGCTCGCTCTAACTTAAAATCTATATTACTTCCAGATAGAAATTGATCAATTACCTGAGGAACATTTTTATACTTAGTTAATATGAGCTTCATTTCTACACTTGGCTCACTTGAATCTGCCCTCAAATTAAATTCTTCTAATTTGATACTCAATTGCCTTGCTACTGCTTCACCTGTATCGACAATCTTAATATTTGTACCCATAATTTTTGTTATCAAATGCTTTATATAAACATAGTGGGTGCAACCTAAGACAATAGTATCAACCCCATTTTTTTTTAAATTAGCTAGATATTTCTCCAGTAACTCAAATAATTCTTCATCGTCAAAACTTCCCTTTTCTATAGCATTCACTAGCCCTGGGCATGGCTGAATAAAAAATTTTACTGCTCCTGAATACTTTTCTAAAAGAGCTGAGAATTTTGCACTTTTTGATGTTCCACTCGTGGCTAAAACACCTACCTTATTATTTAACGTAACCTTTATAGCTGGTTTCACTGCTGGCTCCATACCAATAATTGGAACATTAAATCTCTCACGAAGCACATTAACGGAAAATGCTGTTGCAGTATTGCATGCGACAACTATCGCTTTTGAGTGTTTTTTATTAATTAGAAAATCTGAAATTAAAATAGCTCTCTCTACTATATGAATCTCCTGCATATCTCCATAAGGAGTAAAAGCAGAGTCAGCAACATATAACAAGTCTTCTTTTGGTAAAAGATTATGGATGCTTTTCGCTACTGATAATCCCCCAAAGCCAGAATCAAAAATGCCTATAGGAAGTTTTTCTTGCATAAATTAAACTTTAGTTCACAAAAGATAACGAAAAATAATTAATTGAATAATGTAGAATACAAATAAAATTATGGTGAATAGATTAACACAAATTTATACTAAAACAGGCGATGAAGGTAAAACTGGACTCGGTGACGGAACTCGTGTTGAAAAATTTAGCGCTCGAATTGAATGCTTAGGATGTGTAGACGAACTCAATTCTATTATAGGTTTAATTCTCACAGAAAATGTTCCACAAACACATATCCTGAAAAAAATTCAGCATGATTTATTTGATATTGGAGGGGAGTTATCTATTCCAAACTATAAAAAAATCGATATGAGGAAAGTTAGCTTTCTTGAACAAGAGCTTGATCAAATGAATGCCTCGCTGCCACCCCTAAAAGATTTTATATTGCCGGGTGGCTCCAAACCAGCAGCCTATACTCATTTAGCTAGAACAGTTTGCAGAAGGGTTGAAAGAAACCTATTTCTGTTAAATGATAAGGAAGAGGTAAATAAAAACGCACTAAAATATATTAATCGTTTATCTGATTTTCTTTTTGTATTAGCAAGGTATATCAATAAAGAAAATAATAATGATGATATTTTGTGGCAAAAAGACATCTAGTATCTAGTAAATGAATTTAAAAGCTTTCCCTCAATTTTTCAAAAAAATTAATCAACTAATTAGTCCGGCGAGGATAAATCATCAGTTAATTAGTGAGGCTGCTATTGATGTGGTTTCCAAGCTTCAAGCAAATAACTATGAGGCCTATATTGTAGGGGGTGCGATAAGAGATATTTTATTAGATTACTCGCCAAAAGATTTCGATATTGCAACAAATGCAAAACCTGAAGATATAAGAAAAATCTTTAAATACTCAAGAATTATTGGAAGACGATTTAAATTAGTTCATGTCATTTATAATAGAGAAACTATAGAGGTTTCAACTTTTCGAACAGCTCCCACAGAAAAAATTCATATGAAAAATGGTATTTTGAAAGACAATGAATACGGTTCAATGTCTGAAGATATCAAACGACGTGACTTTACAATTAATGCACTTTATTATGATCCTATTAATAAAAAATTATTCGATACCTTTAATGGCAAAAGTGATGTCAAGAAAAAAATAATTAAGTTGATTGGAGATCCGCAGAATAGGTTTACTGAGGATCCTATAAGACTTCTAAGAGCCTTGAGGTTTTCGGCAAAGCTTGATATGAATATTCATCATGATACTCTCAAACATATTGAGCCCTCAATGAATCTTCTTGAAACTATTCCTCACTCAAGATTATTTGATGAAATTTTAAAGTTTTTTCTTACTGGACATGCAAAAAATAGCTTAAAAATTTTTAGAGAATATAATCTAACAAAAAAATACTTACCCTCTATTGATTCCCTCAATTCTAATTTCGAAAGATTTGTTTGTAAAGCACTTGATAATTGCGACCAACGAATAGCAAATAATAAACATATCAGCCCGGGTTTTATTTTTTCTGTATTTTTATGGCAAGATGTTTTTAAATTATGGAAAAACAATGAAACTCAATATTCCCATAGTTCGCTTGCTTTAAATGATGCTATTGATACAGTAATTTTTAAACAAAATAAAATTTTTCCTATTCAAAAAAGGTTTCTTACCGCTATGTCAGAAATATGGAGGCTTCAAATACGATTCGAAAATTTGTCACAAAAAAAAGTGTATAGACTTTTTGCGCATCCTAGGTTCAGAGCTGCTTATGACTTTATGCTGATTCGCTCAGAATGTGATCAATTTGATAAAAATTTAAGTCATTGGTGGGAGAAATTTGTTAACTCTGATGATAAAACTCGAAAAAATTTAATTACCAATAAAATTTATGTCTAAAATTTATATTGCTCTTGGAAGCAATCTCGAAGAACCTAGCAAACAAATTTATAGAGCCATCAATTTAATAGATGCTATTGATGAAATTTCAGTTACGCAGAAGTCCTCTCTATATAAAACAAAACCTATCGGTAAGATTGATCAGCCTGATTTTATTAATGCTGCCATTGAAGTAGAGGGAAACATTTCTCCAGAAAATTTGCATACTGCATTGCAAGATATAGAGACACAAACTGGTAGAATAAGGATGGAGTTAAATGAACCGCGTACTCTAGATCTGGATATTTTGTTGATTGATGACTTAATTATGAAAACAAAAAAATTGACTGTTCCTCACCCACGAATGCATCAAAGAGAATTTGTCATTGTTCCACTTTTTGAAATCAATCAAAAATTAAACATCCCTGGTATTGGTTCTATTGATTACATCTTAAAATCTCTTCCAGACCAAGGGGTCGTTAAAATCTAAAATGGATATATTTGATAAATATCCTTATATTGTGATTGAGGGTCCTATTGGATGTGGTAAATCAACACTTGCCGGTCTTTTAGCAAATAAACATCGAGCTGCAATTTTTAATGAAAAAGCCGAAAGAAATCCTTTTTTACCCAAATTTTATGAGGATATGAAGCACTATTCATTGCCTACACAACTTTTTTTTCTTTTCCAAAGAGCTAACCAGTTAGAGGAGCTTAAACAAAAAGATTTTTTTAGAAATGGTGTAGTCGCTGATTTTTTCTTACAAAAAGATCCAATTTTTGCTAGGCTAAACTTAGATGATGAAGAATTTAAGTTATATCAACAAATATATAATCATCTTCAACTAAAGGTCCCCATTCCAGACTTAGTTATTTATCTCCAAACGCCAGTAGATCTTCTTAGGAAAAGGATTGAAAATAGAAATATTAATTATGAGCAAACAATTTCAACAGAATATCTTGAAAAAATTGCAGCTTCTTATAGCAATTTCTTTCATAATCAACATAAATCTAATGTCTTAATTGTTAATAATGAAAATATTGATCTACTTGAGGATAGCTCAGCTCTAAACATGATGGTTGATAGAATTATGGGCATCACAAGCATACGAGAATACTTTAATCCACAGCTCATTTAAAGATTATGAATAAATTACAAAATCTTATTAAAAAAGAAAAATTAGCAATTATTTCTTGCTACGATGCCACATTTGCCTCCATGCTAGCTAATACCGAAGTAGATGCCTTACTTGTTGGAGACTCATTAGGAACAAGGGTTAAAGGTAGAAAAGATATTTTAAATGTCACAATAAATGAGATTTTATACCATACACGCGCTGTCAGGAATGGGTCAAATAGTTTGCCAATTATTGCTGATATGCCAACACAATCTTATGACAAAAAATCATCTGCATTAATTAATGCTAAAAAAATAATTGAGGCTGGGGCTGATGGAGTCAAAGTAGAAGGTGGAAAAGAAATTGAAAATATTGTAAAGCATCTTACAAAAGAAAAAATATTTACATGTGGGCATATTGGTTTTACACCTCAGACAAAAGATATTTCAGAGTTTAAATTTAAATTGGATGATTTATTAGAAGATGCAAAAATACTTGAAAATGCAGGCATTTCTATGATTGTTTTATCAATGCTGAATGATGAAATTGACCAAGCTATTACAGCTGAGTTAGATATACCAACTATTTCATATAAATCATCCAATAAATGTTCAGGAAGAATTGAAATTTTATATGATTTACTTGGTTTAAAAATTTCTAATTCTTTAAAGCTAACAAAGAAAATTGATGACAATTATGTGAATTTTAATTTTAAATCAATTCAAGATTTTATAAAAAATACTCATCTGCTTTAATGATCATTTTAAAAAACCAAAGTGAAATAAAGTCGAATTTAGCTGACAACAAAAATTTAGCGCTAATTCCGACCATGGGTAATTTGCATGCTGGACATATTTCATTGATTGAGAAAGCTAAAAATTATGCTAGTACCGTCATTGTCAGTATTTTTGTAAATCCAATACAATTTAATTCTCAAATTGATTTAAAAAATTATCCAAGAACACTCACAAAAGATATCGACACTCTAAATAAACTAGGAGTAGATATACTTTTTAATCCATCAGAAAAAGATATTTACCCGTCAAAGCCAACGCTTTCATATAAATTACCTCCACTAGCCAAACAACTATGTGGAGCATCAAGACCAGGTCACTTTGAAGGTGTGATTACGATTATAGATAAACTATTTAGTCTTTTTAAACCCGATCATGTTTTTTTTGGAAAAAAAGATTACCAACAACTCATACTGATTAAACAATTTATCTCAGATAAAAATTATCAAATTTGCTTTCATTCAGTTGAAACAGTAAGAGAACAAAATTCACTTGCCTTAAGCTCTAGAAATAGCCTATTAAAACTAGAATCAAAAGAAGCAGCCTCAACACTTTTCAAAACCCTAAAATTTGCAATAGTAGAATTGAAAAAATTTCATGATATAAATCAAGCTGAATCATTTGCAGTTAAAAAATTAACTAGCCTAGGCTGGACTGTTGACTATGTAGAAATTAGACGTCAAGCTGATTTATTAAAACCTTCAACAAGTGACGAAAATCTAGTAATTTTAGGTGCAGCAAATTATGAGGATGTGAGGTTAATTGATAATATAGAATTTTGCACAGATGATACTATATGACTATAATGTCACGATTTAAATCATAAAAGAAATATTGAGATACTTATGCAAAGAACCATGCTCAAATCAAAGCTTCATAAGGCAACTGTAACGCACTCTGAATTAGAATATGAAGGATCATGTGCCATTGATTCATCTCTTTTAAGGGCTGCCGATATAAAAGAATATGAACAAATATCTATTTATAATATTACAAATGGAGAAAGATTCGTAACGTATGCGATTAGAGCTGAAAAAGACTCAGGTATAATTTCAATCAATGGAGCTGCCGCACATAAGGCAAGTCCTGGCGACAAGCTAATCATTGCCACATATGCTGATTACAATGAAATAGAATTAAAAACTTACCACCCTACCTTAGTGTATTTAGATGAATCAAATAAAATGACTATCACAAAAAATTCGATTGCGATTCAAGCAGCTTAAATTTGACTTCAACGTTAAGTATAAAAAAACATGTTATTTCCGCTCTAGAAGATATCAAAGCTTTTGATATAGTCTCCCTAAATGTCAAGAAATTAACATCTATTAGTGATTTTATGATTATCGCAAGCGCATCTTCAACAAGACAAACAAAAGCGCTAGCAAGAAATATTAAAGATAAAATGAGTGCTTTTGGAGTTGAAGTTGTTGGAATTGAAGGAGAGACTGAAGGTGAGTGGGTCTTAGTGGACCTCGGAGATATCATTATCCATATCATGACACCAACGACTCGTGCATATTTCAATCTTGAAGAATTATGGTCAAATTAAAACATTGGATTTATTTTAAGCTTGAAAATTAAAATTATCACCGTGGGCAATAAACCGGATAGTTGGTTACAAGAGGGAATCAAAAAATATATAAAGAAATTTCCTAACTATACGAAAATTGAATGGACGGAAATAAAACCTGAAAAAAAATTTAGTTCAATTGAAAATAAAAAGAAAGACGAAGCTATTAGAATTAAAGCTCATATCAAAGATTCGCCATATATTTGCCTTGACGAACATGGAGATTCTTTATCCTCGTTAAATTTTTCTAAAAAATTAAACAATTGGCTTCAGAATTTTCCTTCGATAATATTTATAATTGGGGGAGCAGATGGTATTGATAAAAAATTACTAGGTGGAAGTTTAGAAAATATATCGCTATCTAAAATGACACTCCCTCATCACACCGTTAAATTAATTTTAATTGAGCAACTATTTAGAGCTTTCGCAATCTTAAATAACCATCCTTATCATCGAGAATAGAATGAATAAGAACAGTATCATTTGGTTAAGAAGAGACCTAAGGCTTTATGATAATGCTGCCCTATTCCTGTCTCTTATACACATCTGACGCTGCCGACGAATAGAGAGGTGTAGAT
>OJFS01000201.1_pt1 | contig 27852 bp, 29 predicted proteins | sample 1594231 | NCBI WGS metagenome assembly OJFS01 (sample SAMN05416847, study PRJEB24817) | seawater metagenome | isolation source: Sea water | place: Canada:Atlantic | collected 2013-07
GATCTACACCTCTCTATTCGTCGGCAGCGTCAGATGTGTATAAGAGACAGCTGTTCGGATTTCAGGCCCAAGTTCCGGACAACCTGCGCCTCTTCTTCAGATGAAAGCGCCCCATAGCCTCTGAGATACGGCCAACCGTAGCCCCAACGAAACGGCGTCGGCAAAAATGGTGTGCCACCAACAAAAACACCCACGGACATTAAGGCCGCCACTTTGGGGTAGCCCTTAGCCGCGACACATTGCTCCAGAGCGTCATCTGCAACCCTACGCTCAGCCCTAGTGCCACCGCGCCAATAAGACAGGTCATGGTCTGCGCAACAAGACAGCCAAAGGGCTGAGTTTTCGCCACTGCCATCAGGAAACAGACTGCACCCATCAGAACTAAATGGCGCTAACTCTCCCGCGTAAATTGTTGCTGGCGCCGCGCTGAAAAGAACAAGAACTATAAGACCCAAAAGGGCAGGTGAACTTCCAAGAGAAATTACAGGCCGACTTCTTGATTCAGTTATGCCAATAAACATTTACGGCAAATACCTGCTTAAAGACTCAGCAGCCTAGCAAAAACATTTATATGGGCTTGTGCCTGTTCTTCATCTAACGGAATACCCGTTACATTTATACGGCACCGATTACCCGCAAGCACTGGGTAAATATGCGCTTGATAAAACGCCTCCTCACAACCCTCTGATCCCAACAGATTACGAAACATTCCTGCATATTCGGGTGAAAACGCCTTTGCCAATGGCTGACCTTGCAAAAGCTTTTGCCACAACGCTTGAGCGTCAGCCAAGCGCTGCAAAGTCTGCCCATGCTCAAGCTCTAGCACTGAGCGATTTTCTACTAGGCTGCGAATAAACGCCCGGCTAGCTGGGTGCTCAAAGGCTGAGCCGCGCCCGCGATTAATGGTATTTATGGCACTAGCCAATAATTTTCTCTTTTGCGCATCTGGCTCAAAAACCAGCGTCAAGCCACAAGGGCGCAAAGTGAAAGACCTGAACGCTTTTGTTGGACTTAAAGATATGGCAAAGGAGCAGTTGGCTTGCAAAAACGGCAAAAGATAATGATCACAGCTGCGCTGCATAACAGCGTCATAACCCTGGCTAGCCAGCATTCCAGCATTTTCAAAACCCGGGTAAGCGCGATCTAGGACAATGGGTAATCCTAGCTCAGCGCATTTTTCAGCCCTAGCTCGAATAATCTCCGACGGGCAAACAAAACCCGTAGAGTTGTGAGGCGCGGCCTGCATCACTGTAAGCAAATTGGGCGCTACAACTTCTGTCTCCTGCAGCCCGTAAGATTCGAAACCTATTCTATTGCTCCCAGCAATAGATTGATAAACCGGCCATGACAACTCCTCTACCGCAAGAGAGCTTATTTTGGGATTCATCATTAGGTACATTTGCACTGCGGTATTGACCGCACCTGTACCTGCATCAGATGGTGTCACGAGCAGAAAGCTATCCCAATATTGCTTGGGAATGCGCTGCCAACTGAGCGCTTCTTGCAACAACTCTGCATGAAGGCTTTTGGAGCTTAAATAACTAGCGGCAGCGCCCTCTTCGACGACCCCCATGGTTTGCGCCATTAGTTCTGGCGACGTGGGCATAGGCCTGCCATGTCCGTCTAGGATAATGCCAATACCATAATTGGCCGCTTGGCTGTCTGCCCTAGCCAACAGGTCCGCCACTTGGTTTACATCAGCGCCGCCATCACGCAGCACCTGCGCACGAACAGCCACTGCCTTAGCTGAAAATTCTTCTTCGTTGACCATCACTCTTTCACCCTAGTACACGCTAGCCGTTATTTGTCAGACCCGTTCTCCACTCTAAGAGGCGTCATCAGCGAACTTTTAGGACGCTGACTATAATGGGGTAACTCTTCGCCATAACGCAACCAAGTAGGCGATTGGGCATACCAAATGTGCATTGACGACTGGGCCATCTAACTGGTCGTCCTCGTACAACAACAACAACAACAACAACAACAGTGTCTCTCTGCGCTAAATGTTCGCCACCCAGTAACAGCTACCCGCTGAAAAATAGTCGACCAATGGTCTTTTCTACGCTGAAAAAAAACACCGGCAGTAAGCAATGTGCAAGAGGCACGTTTCCAAAAGCGGAAAAATCAGCAAATTCGTGTTTTTTTTCACCCCAAAGCTTTTTCTATTTCCGCGGATAGGTACAATGCCGCCTCCGAATTTTGAGCAGTAACAGGACGCCACATGAATATTGAATCTATCCCTATCGGCAAAGATGCACCAAACGACATAAACGTTGTAATAGAAGTGCCCGTTGGTGGAGAACCCATTAAGTATGAGATGGATAAAACCTCTGGCGCGTTATTTGTAGATCGCTTTCTCTACACCTCAATGCGCTACCCAGGCAACTACGGCTTCGTGCCCAATACACTGTCTGATGACGGTGATGCTATTGATGTATTAATCGCCAGTACCCGAGCCATCACTCCAGGCGCCGTTATCAACTGCCGCCCCATCGGCGTGTTGATAATGAAAGATGAGGCAGGACAAGACGAGAAGGTGATAGCCGTGCCTTCTAACAAGCTCACCCTACGTTATAAAGACGTAGAAAATGTTTCTGACCTCCCTAAGATCACACTCGATCAAATAGAACACTTTTTTGCCCACTACAAAGATTTGGAAAGCGAAAAATGGGTAAAGTTGGACCGCTGGGGCGATGCCGCAGAAGCGCGCGACCTAATCAGCCAAGCCATGGCAGCCTACGTGGCAGATACCAAGAAGTAGCCTTGCGCTAGCTTCCCCTGCTGATGCCGTCACTCGCGGCGGCATCCTCAACCAGAAAAATGCCAGCATTCACCTGGCATATAACCAAAAACAAAGGTCTCACCCACACGGGCTAGGCCTTTTTCGCCTCAGTTTTACCTACTTTCTCAAACTCACTCCCAGCATTAAACCCTAGCCTTTAGATATATTCCTAAGACTTAGCCCTAAGACATAGAAACGAAAAGAGCCGCTACCATTTTTCAGGTAATTTTTTAGCGACGAGCTGATTTTTCAGTGTCACGTATACTGGTAAACCATCTTTGTACGTTGGATGATCTTCGCCAGCAATAAGTGGCGCCAGATATTTGCGCGCGCGCTGTGTAATACCGAAGCCATCTTTACTGATATAGCTCTTAGGCATGAATTTTTCTATATTCGCCACTTTGGCAAGCTTGGCTTCGCCAATCTTCCACTTATAGGGGCTGTCACTGGTCCGAACAATTATCGGCATTACCGCACTCTTACCCGCCAAAGCGAACTCAACTGCTGCCTTACCTAGCGCATAAGCTTGATTAACATCGGTAGCAGAGGCTATATGCCGCGCAGAACGCTGCAAATAGTCAGACACAGCCCAATGAAACTTATAACCAAATTTGTCTTTGACCATTGCGGCAATAGTTGGTGCGACACCCCCTAACTGCGAGTGACCAAAAGCATCTTTACCACCACCCGATTCGCCGAGAAAAGTACCGTTTGCATAACGTGCGCCTTCCGAAACCACAATCACGCAGTAACCTTTAGCCGTCACAGTTTCCTTAACCTTGCGCAAAAAAGCCTGCTTTTCGAATGGCACTTCAGGCAAGAGGATAATATGCGGCGCATCGCCTTCTCTGGTTTGCGCCAACGCGCTAGCTGCAGCAATCCATCCTGCGTGGCGTCCCATTACCTCCAAAACGAAAACCTTTGTTGAAGATTCACACATGGAGGCAACATCTAAAGCAGCTTCTCTAGTTGAGGTAGCAACATACTTAGCCACTGAACCAAAGCCAGGACAACAATCGGTAAAGGGTAAATCGTTATCTACCGTCTTGGGGATACCAATGCATTGCAATGGGTACTTTCTTTGACGACTGACTTGAGCCATTTTATTAGCGGTATCCTGGGAATCGCCGCCACCGTTGTAAAAAAAGTAGCGAATGTTATGGGCACTGAACACATCAATAAGACGGTTATATTCACGAGCGTCGTCCTCAGGAGATTTAAGTTTAAATCTGCAAGAACCAAAAGCGCCGCCAGGAGTACTGCGGAGCCCAGCAATGTCTTTTTTCGATTCTTTAGAGGTATCAATTAACTCCTCTTGCAAGGCACCAATAATGCCGTTGCGACCAGCGTAGACTTTACCAATATCATCCTTATGAGCCCGCGCCGTTTCCAAAACGCCACAGGCAGATGCATTAATGACAGCGGTGACACCACCAGATTGGGCATAAAACGCATTGGGTTTGGGCATGTAAAATCCAGAAAATTATTCGATGAGCGCCAATTGTCCGCGAACGAACAAATTTGTGCGACAATTTCCCGCATTAAAACTAAGAAAAATAATATGCTGGCAATTTTTTCTATCTTTTGGCGTATAACAAGCCTCCAAGACGGACCCGAATCCGTACCCGCGAACAGTAACTTGTTGGCTGCCGTTGCCCTGTGCAACATTTTAGTCAGCCTAGGTATTTCATTAGCCCTAGGCGACAAAGGCTTTTTCAATGTAGCCACTACAATTGTCATAAATTTAGCGGCGCTATCGCTAATCGTGGCCGGCTTACTTGCTATGGTTGGCAAGTCCGCTAGGCTCAGCCAAACCCTGACCGCCTATTTCGGTTGCGACTTATTACTCAATATCTTTGTCGCCATTGCCATTAGTCTCGCCAAACTCGCGGAGTTAGATTTACTCAGCAACATAGCAATCATAATTCTTGTTTGGAGTACTGCTGTGTTCGGCTTTATCTTTAGCCGAGCGCTTGAAATACATATGATTCTTGGCAGCAGCCTAGCGTTGGTTTTACTCGTACTGACATTCTCATTGAGCCAAATAGCAGTCGGTAACAGCTAAGAAACTAGTTGTACTTGAACAAACTAGATTACACTTTGCGCACAGCAAACCTGACACCAGCGGTAAAAAAAGACGCACGAAATGAGGCAGCAAATGGGTCCCCAAAAGATATGAAACAACGTCTCTACTTTTTAGGCATTGGCGGCACGCTCATGGGCAGCCTAGCCTTACTTGCAAAAGAAATGGGCTACATTGTCAGTGGTAGTGATAACGCCATATACCCACCCATGTCAGATCAGCTTGCCGCAGCAAAAATAACTGTTCATGAAGGATTTTCAGCAGATCAGCTAGATCCAATACCAGATCAAATCATTGTAGGTAATGCCAACTTACCGCGGGGAAACGAAGCCATAGAGTACGTTCTGGACAAAGGCTTACCTTATACCTCAGGCGCTGAGTGGTTGGGTAATACGGTACTGAAAAACCGCTGGGTATTGGCGGTAGCTGGGACACACGGCAAAACAACTACTGCAAGCCTGTTAGCCTGGATACTTGAGTACGCGGGGCTTAAGCCAGGCTTTTTAATCGGCGGCGCACCAGGCAACTTTGACAGTTCAGCGCGTTTGGGAGAAACCCCATTTTTTGTCGTTGAAGCGGACGAATACGACACAAGCTACTTCGACCGCCGTTCCAAATTTGTTCACTACAAGCCACGCACACTAATACTCAACAATCTTGAATTTGATCACGCCGATATTTTTCCAGATATAAGTGCTATTCAAGACCAGTTTCATTTACTCATGCGCACCATTCCTAATGAGGGCTTGGTAATTGCCCCTGGTGCCAGCGAGCACATCAATGAAGTACTGAGTCGAGGTTGTTGGACCCCTGTCTCTCGCATAGGCCTAAAAACCAGTAAGAAAGAGTTTGAATTAGATAATGGCGATACTTGGACCGTGGCAAATGCCGAAGCAGACGGCAGCGCTTTTGACGTGATCTTAAACGAGGAAACACAGGGGCGAGTTACTTGGCCTTTGATCGGTGAGCACAATATAAACAATGCCCTAAACGCCATCTCCGCCGCCCGCCACGTTGGTGTTCAGACGGATATTTGTATCCAAGCACTTGGCGAGTTTAAAGGTGTAAAGCGCCGCCTAGAGGTGATTTTCGAGAATGAAAACACCGTCATCTATGATGATTTTGCTCACCACCCCACCGCCATACGTACAACCTTACAAGGCTTGCGCAAACGGGTAGGCAACGATGAAATTTTGGCAGTTATAGAGCCGCGCACACATACTATGTCCCTGGGCACACTAAGCAACGATCTTTGCACATGCTGTGCGGCAGCAGACCAGGTGATTTGGTTTCGCGGCGACAACATTAAATGGGATCTAGGCGAAATCATCAGCAGCTGCGTGGTACCGGCTAAAATGGCAAACAACGTGACAAAGCTGGTTAAGACTATAGTTCAAGACGCACCCAAAGAGGGCCAGCGCAAACGCCACGTTGTAATTATGAGCAACGGCGCTTTCGGCGGCATTTATCAACTATTGATCAATGCGTTAAACGATGTGAATGAAGCCATTTGAGCCGATCAAAAGACAAGGCCAACTAAAATTGAGAACCACAACCAGTTATGCGCGACATAAAATTTTTGCGCACTTAACGCCACAATTGGACGCAAGAGAGATTCAAAGATAGATTCAAAAGACAGATCCATAAAAGATCCAGTACAACAATGAAATCGGGAGAGAACTTTCAATGATTGATACAAATAAAAAAATGGCTGTAGCACTGGCCCTAACCTTCGCATTATCTGGCCTAACCACATCTGGCTTTGCAGAAGATAGTTGGTACCCATCAAAGTATGGTGCCGATGACACTTTGGGCGCCATGAATGAACTTTCTGACGAAAAAACCAAACTTGCGGCGCAATTAGTTAAGACCGGCAAAACCTATGCATTAGCGGTTGAAACTGGTCCAACGTCGCCAGCTTATCCACCACGCAGTTATTCAATGACTATTCTGCAACTAGACGATGGCATGGGCACCCCGCTGGGCAGTAACAAAGCCACAGGTAACGACGACCTCATGCATATTTGGATGGGTATCGGCAGCCAAATTGACGGCTTAGGACACATGGGCGTTAACCACCAGTACTACAACGGTAATATGGCCAGCGACTTTGTCACGCCCTCAGGTCTGACCAAATTATCTATCGACCGTCTGCCTCCAGTAGCGACCAGAGGCGTGCTGTTAGACATAGCCAAACTTATGAAAACCGATATTTTGCCAGCGGGCACCGCTTTTAATAAAGCGGAAATCGACGCCGCTGCAAAAGCAGCAGGTATCACCATTGAAGCTGGCGACGTTGTCTTGTTCCACACTGGCTGGCTAAACGTCATGGACAAAGATCCAGAAGCATTTATGGCAAGTGCGCCAGGCCTAGGTTTAGAGGGCGCACGCTACTTAGCCAGCTTAGGCGTTGTAGCCGTTGGCGCCGACACTTGGGCGTTAGAAGTTCTACCTTCTGAAGACGCCACCATGCTGTTCCCGGTGCATCCAGAACTACTGGCCAAGAACGGCATTTACATATTAGAAAATATGGATACACGCGCTTTGGCGGCAGATAACGCCAACGAATTTCTCTTTGTTTTAGGTACACCGAGATTTGTCGGTGCCGTACAAGCGGTGATTAACCCCGTTGCGATCCGCTAGGTGAAACTATCTATTGATCAACCAGAGGCAATAAGAGAATTCGCCTATGCCCAGGGTTGGCTACCGCGAGGTGTGGAGGTCACACTCCTCGAGAACGTCGACCCAAGCGGCAATATAAATGATGGCGAGAATACAAATCTGCGCGGACACCTGAGTAACGAAAGCACCTTGATCTTCAGGCAAGCTGGCGGGGAAAAAGCGACAGACGAGGGTTTCATGTCAATGGTGGACGCCGTCAGCGCATTGACTCATAAAGAAGGCGAACACCCAGTACTGCTGGGCTACGCAGAAGAAGAAAGAATTCTGTGCATGCGCGACGTTGATCGGGACGCATCGAACTAGCCTAGTTAACTGGCAATTTCAGCGGGAGAGAATAAATGTTAGAAAATAAGAGAATCATCATTACAGGCGCAGGCAGCGGTATTGGTCGCGCCACCAGCAAATTGGCCGCAGGCTATGGCGCCCAAGTAGTTTGTGTAGACCTCACAGATGGCGTTGAAGAGACCGTGAAAGAGATCACTCAAGCAGGCGGCGCAGCCATCGCAGTACAAGCAGATGTCAGCGATGAAGCGTCGGTGATCAATTTTGTTGAACGATGCGTCAGCGAATACGGCGGCATTGACGGCATTTATGCCAACGCTGGCGTCTCCGGCGGCGGCAAAAGCGTCACCGAACTCACCGTAGAAGATTGGCAGCGCACTTTAGCCGTAAATACCATCGGCGTATTTTTAGCGGTTAAACACACGGTCCCGCATTTTGTTAAGCAAGGTAGCGGTGCCATCGTCTGCACAGCATCCGTGGCAGCACTGCGCGCCAACGCTGGCGGCGTAGATTATTCAGCCAGTAAAGCCGGCGTAGTGAGCATTGTGCAAACAACCGCTTATCAAACCTATGGCACCGGTGTGCGTATTAACGCAGTTTGCCCAGGTCTAATTGAAACCGGCATGACTAAACCGACATTTGACCTAGCAAGAGAGAAAGGCAAAGAAGAGAAAATTGGTCAGATTAATCCAACTAAGCGTTCTGGCATGCCCAGCGAAATCGGCGAAATGGCCTGCTTCCTACTCAGCGACCGAGCGTCTTATGTGAATGGACAAGCCGTACCAGTAGACGGCGGCTTATCCGCATCTCACCCCTGGGTATTTCCTAGAAATTAGGAAGAAGAAGCGGGTTAAAAGAAGCTGGAGCAAAGACACGCCTAGGAAAAAGAAACAAAAAAAGGCCGCAACACGCTGCGGCCTTTCCATTGCGTACTCTAGCGCATCACCTAGGCAGGGCTGAATAAAGCCTGAGGCATTTCCATTACCGCATCAGCTTCTGCTTCAATACTGCGCTCCAAGCCCAAAGTCTTAGGCAGCAGTCGATCAAAGAAATAACGCGCAGTGGCTTTCTTCGCCACACCAAAATCATCATCAGGAGCGCGACTAGCCATTAACGCCCAAACCCAAGCGCACATGGTCATACCGACCATATCCAAATAATCTACAGAAACTGCGCCAGGCAGGTGCGGGTCGTTTTTGCCACGAGCGACAATAGACTGTGTAGATCTAGCTAAACGATCGCACGCCTCTATCAACTCACCCTTATAGGCTTCATCAACGTCGGTCGCCTTCATGTCTTCAAGCAGTTCCAGCATTAAGCCGCCGCCATCGCGCATGATTTTTCGGCCAACCAAATCTAATGCCTGAATACCATTAGCCCCTTCGTAGATTTGACCAATTCGCGCGTCACGAACAATTTGCTCCAAGCCCCATTCTTTAATGAAGCCATGACCGCCAAGAACTTGCTGGCCCATAACAGCGCCGTCTAAACCCTTGTCCGTCAAAAAAGCTTTAACAACTGGTGTCAGCAATTCACTGATACGCCCGGCTCGTTCGTTATTGTTGTACTTGGCTTCATCCAATTGCATACCCACGTAAAGGGCAAAAGCTCTACAACCTTCAGCGTAAGCACGTTGAGTCAGCAGCATGCGTCGTACGTCGGGGTGCACAAGAATAGAGTCGGCTGCAGCGTCCGGATTTTGCGGCCCCGTTACAGATCTACCTTGAATGCGATCGCGGGCGTAACGCGCAGACAGCTGATACGCAAGGTCAGCAGAGCCTAAACCCTGTAAACCAACACTCAAGCGCTCGTAGTTCATCATGGTGAACATGCCAGCTAAACCTTGATGCTCCTCACCCAACAAAAACCCTTTCGCGCCATCATAATTAATGACAGAAGTAGCACTGCCACGAATGCCCATTTTGTGCTCCAGGGAGCCACTGCCCATGGTATTGCGTTCGCCCAAGCTGCCATCAGCATTAGGTAGGTATTTAGGCACAATAAAGAGCGAAATGCCCTTGCTGCCCGCAGGGCCATCAGGAATTCGCGCTAAGGTCAGATGCACAATATTGTCAGCCAAATCGTGTTCACCACCGGTGATGAAAATTTTCGTACCGGTAATACTGTATGACCCGTCTGCTTGAGGCTCTGCCTTGGTGCGCATAATGCCAAGATCAGTGCCCGAGTGTGCTTCGGTCAAGGCCATAGCCCCAGTCCACTCGCCAGAATAAAGTTTTTCAAGATATGTCTTCTTCTGTTCAGCGCTGCCGTGAGCATCCAAACACAAACAAGCACCTACAGTCAGCGTGCCATACAAATACAAACTGCTATTAGCCGCCCAAAACATCTCCTCCACCAAACAGCCCAAACTCTTGGGCATACCCTGGCCGCCAAAAGCTGGATTACCCGACAACCCTAGCCAACCACCTTGGGTCAGCTCACTAAAGCCTTCTTTGAATCCAGGCGGTGTAGTCACCTCGCCGTCATTCCACTCACAGCCATGGGTGTCGCCGATCTCATTCAAAGGAGCTAAAACTTGGGAAGCAACACGGCCGCTTTCGGCTAGAACTGCGCGCGCCAAATCTGGGGTTAAATCGCTAAATTCTTCAATCTGAGCCCAGCTTTCATCTGCGTGAAATACATCAAAGAGCAGAAATGCAGCGTCTTTGTCTTGTGCTTGATAATCCAACGTACAATCCTTTTAGTTTATGCGGTAGAGTCTAGTCATGTGGCCCATTGCGTACTAACCTTTTTTCATAATAAATGCAGATAAGTATTAGACATCAACCTATTTCACCAGCCAAAAATATACTCCAATCGAGGCATCGAAAAATTAACCTTCGCAATGACAGTAATTGAGGTCATCGAACAATTAGGGGAACCAGAAAAAGCCCGTGAGGTTTATAGCGGCGAACTAGAACTACTCTACCAAAACACCATTTTTCGCTTTATTGGCGCGCGACTTGTGGAATGTACGCTGCCTGACTCGGGCCCCTTAATTATTGACGACATACCGGTGATAAACTTATTCGAATGGATGTCTGGACTAAGTGACGTAGTGGACCGAGCGCGTTTTAGGGTATCGCTCAATGCTGGCATCGCCTATGACTACACAGATCCCAACACGGGCTCTGTTACCATTTTTCAACCCGGCCATTGGGATGGCTTGCTTTAAGCTGCAAGATTTTGACTTGTAGCGTTTAAGCAAGCAACCCACAACCAAGTTTCAACTTAGCCGCAAATAGTCAGAATCAAACTGTCCACCGCTAAGAACTGCTAGCGATCAACACGCTTACAAACCGCAAGCAACTGTAGGTCAAGCTTTGAGACAATTGCGCACAGCAACCCCGCCACGTCATCGCTATAACTTCTCCGAGGGTTGAAACAAACAGTGCGTTTGTAAAATTATTTACACTTACGCCCCGACCCAGCCGAAAAACTATCTTCGCAAGATCTTCACAAAAAAAGAAATGGGAGCGAGCGCTATACGCAAAAGAACTGCTCAAAAGAACTGCACAAAACTACACAAAAGGGCGATACAAATGCAGCGGAACTCTGCGGCAAAACGACTGACCTCAACAATTGCCCACGCCATTTACAACTCACTGCTGCCAGATACATGCACGCTCTGTGAGCAAATACTGGCACCACCTCGGCCAGACCACCTATGCCCATATTGTCGACTAGCGCTGCCCTACAACCTCAACCCGTGCACCTCCTGCGGCATACCACTACAACAAACAACCTCGCGCCTTTGCGGCCCTTGCATAACTAAACCGCTGGTGGATCAAACAGTGGTGCCACTACTGCACGAAAAAGAAGCCGCCTATTTACTACATAAATTCAAATTTCAAAAAAATATCCGCGAAGGTCAGGCGCTTGCGCAAACAATGCTGCAAATGATTAACACCACTTACACTGCGGACAAGCCACTGCCCCAATGCCTAATCCCCACACCGATAGCTTGGCAACACCGACTACTACGAGGCTTCGATCACGCGCAAATATTGGCATCAATGCTCAGCCATGAGACCAAAATACCAGTTAAGACCAACCTGCTAAGGCGCAAGTACGGTCAGCCACAGCGGCAAAAAACCAGGGCTCAGCGACTGAAGTTGGCAAAAAACACCTACACACTCCGGCAACCCTACAAAGCAATAAACTTCCAGCATGTAGCCGTGGTAGATGACGTACTCACCACCGGCACAACGGCTCGACACATAGTGCAGCTACTGCGTAAGGCAGGCATCAAAAAGGTGGATTTATGGTGTGCCACTCGGGCGATCTAGTTTCCACCGAGGCAGCTCTGCTTTCACGGATCATGAGCTGATAAGCTGAGCGACAACATCAGTTAATGGTACGGAATAATCAAGCTGGCTGTTACAGTGCGCTCATGCAAGCAAATCTAAAAAGCACGGCACCCTACGATGCCCTTAGCCCAGATACTATTTTGGACGCCATAGAAAGCGTTGGCATTGAGCCTACTGGCAGCCTACTTGCATTGAACAGCTACGAAAACCGCGTATACCAAGTAGGTTTAGAAAGCGGCGAATTTGTTATTGCTAAGTTCTATAGGCCCAATCGCTGGACAGACGAGGCCATCGCAGAGGAACACGCTTACACACAAGGGTTGTTCGACGACGAAATATCTGTCGTACCGCCTATGCAAATCGACGGAACCACGGTGTTCAATCATGCAGGTTTTCGCTTTGCTATTTTCCGCCGCCAAGGCGGTCACGCACCAAACTTAGAAAATCAAGACGATCTAGAAGTACTCTCTAGAACCATCGCCAGACTCCACGCTGTAGGTGCGCAGCAAAAATTTAAACACCGCATCACACTTACCCATGACCACTTAGGCACCAATAGCAGAAACTTTTTGCTAGAAAACAATTTCCTGCCATTGGAAATGGAAGAGGCTTACGCATCGGTTACTGAGCATCTGCTCAAGCATATTGAGCCAATGATGAGCGAGATGGAAAAATTACCCTCCATCAGAATTCACGGCGACTGCCATATGGGCAACATTCTATGGCGAGGCGAAACACCGCACTTTGTAGATTTTGACGACTGCCTTATGGGGCCACCCATTCAAGACTTATGGATGCTGTTAAATGGCGACCGCGCAGAACAAACTGGGCAGCTGGCAACCATCTTGGACGCCTACAACGACTTTTATGATTTTGACGTGCGCACGTTAAAACTCATCGAGCCTTTGCGCACCCTACGCATCATGTATCACGCAGCATGGATTGCTCGGCGCTGGGAAGATCCAGCATTTCCGGTAGCCTTCCCTACCTTCGACTCGGTGAACTACTGGTCCTACCATGTACTGGCATTGCGTGAACAAATGTCAATGTTAGACGAACCGCCATTGATGTATCTGTAACATTCAATTTAGTTTTAGGCGCAATTTTATATCGACAAATATTTAGCCACCTGTTTGCGGATAGAGCAGCAAATCATACAAATGATCCAGCCTAAGCAGGCTTCTTAAACGATCCCCAGAGCCTTACGATTTTCCCATACGTTGGCATATTGTTGGAGCAAGTTGCTTTTTTCTTGTTCGCTGCAAGAAGCCAAATCTGCTTTCAGCGCAACCAGCGCTCTATCGGTACCGGTTCCTGCATCATCTTGGCCACCCGCCAAAATTTTTGCCGCGTAACGATGGGTAGGGAATATGCGGAAATTTGACACAATATCTTTGTCTAAACGCTCAGCCAATTGCTCAACGTCACCAACCTTGTCTATCGGGCGAGCAAAACTTAGGTGGACCCGCCCCTTATAACCCATCAATCCAAGAATCATACTTTGCAGATCTTCATGCTCAGACTTTTCGTATTCACCGTCCCGAGCAATGGCAACCAGCTCCTCAGCTTTTTTAGTACCGCAAGGGTCCACTTCATAAGAAACCGAGACGGGTACAATTTGCGCCTGCGCTAACAATGCAGATATTGGGGACTCTTCATCACGATAAGCAAGCAAGAGCATTTTTAGCAAAGCAGGGTCAGTTCTATCAAAACCATCTTTCGCACGGCCTTCGCGTTGAGCAATCCAAACCGAAACACCCTCATTAAGTGAGTGACGGATATAGCCACTGGTTCTGGTTAGCGCTCGATAATAAGCACGCATACCATCCACATCGCGCTCAACAATAAAGCTCTTATTCAGCCGCATTAAATCTGCGGCCAAGCTGTTGGAAAGCAAGTTATCCCCTACCGCCATGCGGCAGGTGTCGTGCCCTGCTTGCTGAATGAGATAATTAATCAGACTCGAATCCATCAAAATATCGCGGTGGTTAGAGATGAATAAATAGGGCTTATTTGGATCTAAACGCTCTAGACCGCTAACAGAAAGGTTATCAATTGAGCGTGCTACAACTTGGTCAAAATAGTGGGTCACCAACTTTTGACAATCTCGAATGGTCTTTAGGTTGCGGGTTTTATACAGCAGCAGTAGGCGCGTTAACGTCTGGCCAAGCACGTTGTCTGCCAAAAATTTAGGCATAGCCAATTCACTGGCAGCCACTGCCAGCTCGGGGGAATTCACCAAGCGCTGTATGACACTCGGCACTTCGTGATCAAGAAAAGGTCTTATCGAATCGTATTCAGACATCAGGGCGCCAGCAAAGGCCTCCAACAGCTTCGTGAAAGTGTGCCTATCATCTGCATTCAAGGAGGCTTAAGCAAGGACCATTCATAGCCCGCCAGCGCTAGCACCAGTTTACAAATGCACTCCCAGGGGCCTAGGGCGGTTCAAGCATTAAGGGGCAAACGGCTGCAGGGCGCTAAAGCAAATCCAAATGCCCATAAGCAATAAGATAAAAAATGCGCCGCGCTTCAAAACATCTTCACTGACCAACGGTGGAAAAGCCTTGCCCAGCCAAGCACCCAACAGCACCGCGGGCACACCCATTGCGGCATAGGTTAAAACCGTCTCAGTTAGACCACCTTGCACGCCCACCACCAAAGTGCGTGTAGACGTGGTCATAAAAAAACTGCTAAGCAAGGTGGCACGGATAACATTCACGGCGAGCGGCTGGCTGTAACCAAACCATCCCAGCACCGGCCCACTGGCCGAGAACATGCCGCCCAGAAGGCCCCCAAGCAAACCACTGACCCAGGCAAAAAAACCGCCGGAAACTTCTTTCATAGCGCGAGGTCGAATGGTCATGGCAAGACCGCCTACAGTAATAAAAATACCTAAGCACAACTCTAAGGTACGACTGTCCTCGGTATCTAAATAACCCAGCAACCAAAGGCCAATAAAAATACCCGGCAATTGTCCCAAGCCAATCCAAAACAATAATCGCCTGTGCACATGTTGCAGCTGGCCGCGCAAAGAAAACGTGGTATTTACAATGGTCATTAAACTGACGACTGCCGCCAGCGTTGGAATATCCAGCAGGCGCAGACCACCCACTACCGCCACAATAGTCATACCCATAGCAAAGCCCGCCACCGACTGGACGTAACTGCCAAATAGAATAACGAGAAGAAAAATGATGATTGATTGGATTTCCACCGCGTCAGTGTGCCACAGGAGTAGTGAGCGTAGGTGGACAATATGCGCCACTGGCAAGAGGGATTAGGCGAATAAATGGGTAGTAAATTTTAGGATAACCTTAGATTGAAAGCTGGCTTGGAAGCTGGCTTGGAAGCTGGATTGAAAGCTGAATCTAAATTCGGTCTAAAACTTGCTCCCACACTTAAACCTTCACTCTAATCTTCACTTAAACGCTCGCCTAAACTTCTACTTAAACCCGAACTAGCGCCAAAACTAGGCCGCATCTGGTAGGGTTATCCAAGCGTAAATTGGTAAGGTAATCCATGAACTTAGATCTAGAAAACAAAACGGCACTGGTCACCGGCAGCCACAGAGGCACCGGGCAAATTATCGCTCAAACCCTGCTGAGTGAGGGCGCACAAGTGCTCGTACATGGTATGACTATGAGCCAAGCCGAAGCGTCAGTAGAAGAACTCGGCGGCGGTATTGCGGTCAGTGGCGACATTGTCAGCCAAAGCGGCTGCCAAGAATTGCTGCAAGCTTGCGCAGATTATCCGGTAAATATCTTGATCAACAATTACGGCGCAGCTGACCCCAGCCGCTGGCAACCCAAAGGTGGCAGCAAAGACGCTGAAGAAGATCCGTGGATTGTTGCCTACCAAAAGAACGTACTGTCAGCCCAGCGCCTGATCGAGGGCATGTTGCCTAGCCTTATAGCCAATGGCTGGGGACGCATCATTAACCTTGGCACAGTGGGTTCAAGCAGCCCCAATTCGCGCAACCCCGGCTACTACTCAGCCAAAGGCGCACTGGCAACCATGACCGTGAGCCTCGCCAAGGAAGTAGCTGGCACAGGCTTACGCGTAAACCTAGTTTCTCCGGGCATGATCCTCACACCTGAGGTACAAGCAGGCTATATGCAACGCGGCCTAGAGCAGGGTTGGGGCAGTAACTGGGAGGAGATCGAAGCCCATGTGGCCAAAGACATTCCTATAAGACGCATTTCTCGGCGCGAAGAAGTAGCCGGATTAGTGGCCTTTTTATGTGGGCCTCAAGCCGATGCCATTCATGGCCAAAATATTAAAATGGAAGGCGGCCAACTCGGTCTGGTTTCCTAACCATTACCTTTAACCTTCATCCTTTATTAAAAGAAGCAGTTAGTTTAATGCAGCAAACTCAATTTCGCGTAGCCGGCGCAGCTCTGGCACTTATAGCCGTATTTACCTTAGACCTTAGCCAATCAACGGCGTTACACAAACTATGGCTGCCTATGATTTTGGCAATTGGCATTTACCTTATGACCTTTTCGGTCATGGCCGTGGTCGTATCTTGTGGCACCTTGGCGGCAATTCACCTAGACCTTAACTCAGCTTCTTGGGTGGAATCTCAGGCCTATCCACTTGTGGTTGGTGTGAGCGCACTCATCGCAGGGCGTATAGGACTACAGCGGTTTCGTAAGCGCATAGCAGACACCCATGAAGAACGCTGGGCCAATAGGCGTAACCAGGACGATTCAATAGACGATTCAAAGGACGATTCAAAAGACGACCCAGACCAATCTGACAACTCAGAACAGTCCGATCATTCTAACAACAAACCATAAGCGAGCCGCCCACTTTGGCCAATAACAGACCCGCCCAGTTCCAAGCCATTCTCTTTGACTTCGACGGCACGCTGGCACCCAATCTCGATTTGGTAGACATGCGACGCCAAATTGCAGCATTGGCAGCCGCCACTCAGACACCCGCAGATGTCTACGCGGACCTATATATTGTCGAAATTATCACTGCCACCAGTGCGTGGATGCGTGAGCAAAACCAACACAAGCAGGCGGATGAGTTTGCAGCCGCCAGCCATCAGCGCATTATTGATATAGAAATAGCTGCGGCAAAAAACACCAACCTTTTTCCCCAGGCGCGAAGCAAACTCACAGCCCTACGCGAGCAGAACATAAAGCTAGGCATTGTCACGCGTAACTGCCGAGCTGCTGTGCTACAGATGTTTCCCGACCTAGATGACTATATAGATGCCTTGCATGCTAGAGATGACACAGTGCATTTAAAGCCAGACGTGCGTCACTTACAGGTCAATCTAGACGCGCTGAATTGCTCAGCCCAGCACAGTGCAATGGTCGGAGACGGTGGGCTAGATATGCAGGCCGGTAAAGATTTGAACATGTATTGTATTGGCGTACTCAGCGGCAGTAACGACGCACAAGCACTCCTCGACGCTGGGGCGAATGAAGTTTTGCAGGACTATCGAGAAATTTAGCCCAAGCAAATTAAAGTATCTATTAACAGCCGGCGCAAATTATCAGCTGGCGCAGATAACCAAATAGACAACCGGTAAGAGAGCAGCGACGCCAAAGGTTGGCATATCACTCTGCAAAGTCCAGAATGAAGATAAGATCAAACTGGTGAAAGCTTATGCACAAGGTCACGCTAGCGAGAAACGAAATCAGCCCATTACTGGACCGGCTTATTTTACAGTTGGAGGCAGAAGGCAGATTAACCCAGCGAGCGCACTTTCGGCGCATTCAGCGGCGCATTGAAGTAGCCCATAATGAATGGGACTTAACGCCGCCCATCATTGATCTTTCATCCGCAAGCGCAATGGGCTTCAAGTTTTCTTCCACCGCCGATGCATTGGTCGCCCGCATATTAGACAAAACCAAGGTATTAGTAGATGCGCTAACTGGCGAATCTCTGATCCGGCATTAAATCGGGCTGGCGCTCATCGCAGAACTAATTCTAGAACCGGCGCCGGCTCAAAAACCCAAAACCCAAAACCCAAAACCGAACAAAACACAAAAAAAAGGATCTTCAATGCCCGCCACCATCACCGACATATTTCGCTATCCAGTAAAAAGCATGAAGGGCCACGCGCTATCTAGCGCGCTAATGACTAAGCGCGGCATACCCGGTGACCGTGCATGGGCCCTTAAAGATGAAGAGCGCGGCGGCATTAAGGGCGGCAAACGCTTCCCCCAGCTATTATCAATGACACCAGTATTTGCCAGCGAACCCAATGAGCAAAACATCTCGCCCAATGTCAGCATCACTTTAGCAAACGGCCAAGTTGTCACCTCATCCGATAAAGATATAAACGCCGTACTCTCCGAGGCCGTGGGTTCCCCAGTCAGCCTGTGGCCAATACTGCCGGAAGATCAGTTGGAACATTATCTGCGTCCACCCATGGACGAAAATGTTGATGTAGAAGCTTACTACCGAGAAATTTTTGCACGCAACCCAGACGAGCCTTTGCCAGATGTATCTTTATTTCCCGAGGAAGTGCTGAAATACGAGTCTCCCCCCGGCAGCTATTTTGACGCATTCCCCATATTGGTTATGAGCAAGGCAAGCTTAATTCACTTAAACGAAGTAGCGGCCGCCGCAGGCGGTCAATCAAACTTCGACGTCAGACGTTTTCGACCGAATATCCTGTTAGATATCGACGCAAGCGGGTTTCCAGAAAACCAGTGGATGGGCAGACGCGCAAAAATTGGCAGCGCCGTGATTAAATTTGAAATGCCTTGCCCACGATGTGTCATCACCACCCACGGTTTTGAAGACCTGCCCAAAGACCCCAAAATAATGCGTCACTTGGTAAAAGAAAATGGCGGCAACTTAGGCGCCTATGTGAGCATAGAAACACCCGGCACCTTTGCCCAGGGCGACGTTATAGAATTACTGGACTAAGGCCGTTCTGCAAAAGCGTCCTGGCACGAGCCAGCGCTGAAAAAGACCAAACAGCAGAAGAGGCAACCGGCCAAACAGACATGAAAGGCTAACAAACGGCCCATAAAAAAGGCGTCCTAAAGGACGCCTTTTTTACTTAGCTCAAACCTCCACAGAGGCTCTGCCAGTTTAGTTGCTGCCAGTAGGCACTTCACTAAATGGCATACCCTTATCCATACGAGGTTCTTGAGGCATGCCCAACACGCGTTCCGCGATAATGTTGGCCATAATCTCATCAGTACCGCCGGCAATACGTAAGCCAGGCGCACCCATATAGTTCATTTGAATAATGCCGGCTTCTTTGGACATTTCGTCGTCCCAAATAGCACCGCTCATTTCTAAGAGATCCATGCAGAAAGAGGCCATTTCTTGGTTCTTCGGTGCACCCACCAACTTACCAATGGAGTTTTCTGGTCCAGGAATCTCGCCACGAGAAATCGCTGTCATTGACCGATAGCCGGTAAAGCGCAGACCAGATTCTTGCACATACCAGTTAGCCAACTTCGCACGAACGGCGCCGTCTTCAATGGCAGGCTTATCATCAATCATCACTTCGTTAGCAATGCGGTAAGCCATGTCTACATTCACAGCTGAACTACCGCCACCAATAGAGGCGCGCTCGTTCATCAATGTGGTCAAAGCAACCTGCCAACCTTGGCCAACTTCGCCCAAACGCTGACTGTCAGGAATACGTACATCGGTAAAGTAAACTTCGTTGAAGTTAGCGCCACCAGTAAGCTGTCTAATCGGCTTAATTTCTACACCTGGAGATTTCATATCCAAGAAAAAATAGCTCAGGCCTTTGTGCTTAGCAACGTTAGGGTCTGTACGCACAACAATAATGCCGTAGTCAGAATAATGCGCGCCCGAGGTCCAGATCTTCTGGCCATTAATGACCCAATCGTCACCATCTCGTTCTGCTTTAGTGCGCAGAGCCGCAAGGTCAGATCCGCCTGCTGGCTCAGAAAACAACTGACACCAAATTTCTTCACCACTGGCTAGCTTCGGCAAGTAACGCTTGTGATGCTCTTCAGCAGCCCAAGTCATCATGGTAGGTGCGGCCATGCCTTGACCGATGCTGAACACGCCACCAGGCAGGTCGTATTTAGCTTCTTCTTGATTCCAAATCACTTGCTCAATGGCTGTAGCGCCACGACCACCAAATTCTTTGTCCCAACGAATGCACGCCCAGCCCGCATCGTACTTACGCTTTTGCCACAGCTTAGCGGCGGCAATTTCATCTAAACCACTCAGCTCATCTGCACTGGGCACATTCGCTTTCAACCAGGCTGCCGCTTCAGTGCGGAACGCCGCTTCTTCTTGATTATCGTTAAAATCCATATCTTTCTTCCTAAACTTAAATTCTTGTAAAAACCGCTACTTAAGCCGCGTTGTTTTGTTCCATTGCTGTAATCAGACGATCCTGCCAGTAGCCTTCGCTGCCAATATTGACGCTCAATAACTTGGCACGACGATAATAAAACTGGCAATCAAATTCCCAAGTAAAGCCCATGCCACCGTGGGTTTGCACATTCTCTTCGGCGGCGTGAACCGACGCTTGAATAGCGCCTACACGAGCGGTCGCTGCGGCCAAGGCCAGCTCAGAGCTGTCAGAGTCCAATGCCCACGCGCCGTAGTAACCATTACTGCGTGCCAAAGTGTTCTTCACATACATGCCAGCCAGCTTGTGCTTAATGGCCTGGTAGGATGCAATAGCGCGACCAAAGGCATAACGACCCATGGCGTAATCTCTCGCTTGCTCAAGGGCAGCATCAGCTAAGCCCACTTGCTCCCAAGCAAATAAAACCGCAGCACGGTCCATCAATTTATCAAGTGCGGACCAACCCACACCCTCACCGCCAAGCAACTCAGCCTGCGCGTCTTTCATGTCCAAAACCGCATGGCCACGAGAAAAATCTAAAGTACGTACCGCTTCACGGCTAACACCGGCTTGGTCTAGCTCAACCAAATACATGCTGGCGCCATCGCCTGAATCGCTGGCGCCTACGACAACAGCAAAATCCGCAGCGCGGCCATCAGGCACTGGTAACTTGCGACCAGTTAGGCCCGCACCAGACATTTTAGTTTTTAAGCTCTTCGCGCTAGGACGGCCATTGCCCTCAGCTAATGCAAACGTACCAATGGCTTCACCAGTGGCAAGTAGTGGCAGCCACTTTTCTTTCTGCTGGGTAGAACCCAAAGCCAAAAGCGCTTCAGTGGCCAGATATACAGAAGAGCTAAAAGGAATTGGCGCAGCAGCGCGGCCAAGCTCTTCAGCGATAACAACCAGTTCTAGGTAAGAAAGACCTAAGCCACCAAATTCTTCAGGGATAACCGTCGCGGTCCAACCCATTTCAGCCACTTTGCGCCAAAGGTCTGCATCGTGATCAGCGTCGCCGTCTAATACAGCTCTTACTGCAGCAGGTGGGCAGTTGTCTGCAAGAAAGCCTCTGGCTTGCTCACGCAGTAATTCTTGTTCGTCTGAAAATTCAAAATTCATAAACTTAATCCCCTCTTATCATTCTAACCGCTCCAAAACTGGCAACGTGCCAAGCGCGGTGGTCCAGCAAATATAGCAGACCCAAAATGAAATTAACCTCTTGACTGCCACAGCATATATCAGCTCCAACACACACAACTATCAACCCCGCCAAGTGTCCAAACAATGTTCAAATGAAACCACGCGGGCTATAGCAATATTTTCACTGCCTCATCGACCTGATAAAAGGCTAGAATCACGTCATGAAATCGCCTAATTTTTCTCAGCTTCAATATTTACGTGTGGCTACCGCATCGCCAGTCATAGCCATTGGTGACCCAATGACCAACGCCAAGGTTATTGCCGCCACCTGCCAGCAACTAAGCGGCCACGGTGTGGCTGTGGGGGTATTTCCCGAGTTGTGTCTAAGCGGCTACTCTGCTGAAGATCTGTTTTATACCGAAGCACTTTTAATCGACACCCGGCGTGCATTAGCGCTGCTTTGCAACGAGTCCACCCTGCCGTTAATTGCAGTGGGAGCGCCCTGGCGTCTGCGCGACGGGCGTCTAATTAATTGCGCAGTGCTCATTGGTCAGGGTCGCATCCTCGGCATGGTGCCAAAATCTGTGCAGCCAAATTACGGCGAATTTTATGATTTGCGCTGGTTTGCACCGGGCGGACAAGTGAATGAAACCGAAGTAACTCAAGACTTGGGCAGCTTCCAAATTCGGGTAGATCAGCTGTTTGAATTCGACCAGCACCTAATTGGCGTAGAAATTTGTGAAGACCTTTGGGCACCCCTAACTCCGGGCACTAACGCAGCGTTAGCTGGCGCGCAAATAATGCTCAACCTGTCTGCCAGTAACGAACTCATCAGCAAAGCCGACTACCGCCGGGATCTAGTGCGCATGACCAGTGCGAAAAATCTCTGCGCCTATATATACGCAGCAGCCGGTGCCACGGAATCTACCAAAGACGTGGTCTTTGGCGGGCATTGTATGGTGGCGGAAGCGGGCCAAATTATTGCCGAAGGTGAGCGTTTTAGTCTGGAGGGCCAGACCTTAGTCACCGAAATAGACTGCCAAAAACTCATGCACGACCGTGCGCAAAACACCACGTTTAGCCAAGCTGCACGCCCAAGGGCTTACCGCATTGTATCTGCTGGCGGTGTCAGCGAACCGTTAACCCGTTTAACCCGCCAGTACCCTGCCCATCCGTTTGTACCATTGGATGAAGGCGAGTTCGATGCCCGGGCACAAGAGATCTTAAGCATTCAATCTACCGGCCTAGCAAGGCGCATGCTTGCAGCCAACACGCAAAAGTTGGTCATTGGCCTATCCGGTGGATTAGATTCCACCTTGGCGTTCTTGGTAGCTAAAGATGCCTTGGCCAAATTAGATTTACCTCCAGCCAACCTTCACGCCATTACCTTACCCGGACCCGGCACAACGGCTGGCACGTTAGATAACGCCCATGGGCTGGCCAAAGCCATTAATGTCTCGTTAGAAGAAATTTCCATCGCGCCTGCGGTTGAGCAACATCTAAAAGACCTCAACCACCAAGGCGACCACGACGTGGTGTTTGAAAACGCCCAAGCCCGTGAGCGCACGCAAATACTCTTCAATATGGCGAATAAAGTTGGCGGCATTGTTGTGGGCACCGGCGACCTCAGCGAACTGGCCCTTGGCTGGTGCACGTTTAATGCAGACCACATGGCCAACTACAATGTCAACTCAAGCGTGCCCAAAACCATGATGGCCTACCTGGTGCGCTGGTACGCCAAACACAGGTCCCAGCCTGACCTCGCCCAAGTATTGGAAAATGTTTTGGCCACGCCTATTAGCCCAGAACTGATTCCGCCCAAAGACGGTGAGATCAGCCAGCATACCGAGGCACTCGTAGGACCTTACGAGCTACACGACTTTTTCCTTTATCACTTTTTGCGCACTGGGGCTGACGCCACCAAGATCTTTTATTTAGCCGTTGCTAGCTTTGCGGGTAAATACGATGCGCAGACTATTCAAAAGTGGTTGGGGCAATTTTTTAAGCGTTTTATGACCCAACAGTTTAAGCGCACTACCCTGCCACCCGGCCCCAAAGTGGGCAGTGTCAGTTTGTCGCCACGGGGCGATTGGCGCATGCCGGACGAAGCGGCGGTAGAGCATATCCTACAAGAAGTAGAAGCTCTCTTATCAACATAGTTGTAAATAAAGTGATTAATATACGCATAGCACTCCAAGCTGGATTAAAAATATGAACAAATTTTTATTAGTGACCCTTTCTGCACTGCTCAGCCTTAGCGCTTTAAGCGCCAAAGCGGGCAGCGACTTTTGCGGCGAAAAAGGTGTGTGGATAGAAATACTCGGCGCGGGCAGCGGCGAGATAACCGACGGCCAAGGTTCTAGCAGTTATCTAGTTTGGCAAGACGATGTGGCCCGACTCTTAGTAGACGTCGGCTCTGGTTCAAAAAGCGCCTTTGAAAGATCTGGCGCAGACTTCACGGAAATCGAGGTGATTGCTCTGAGCCACCTGCATGCAGACCACAGCGCAGATCTTGCAGAATATATCAGTGGCTCGGAAGGCGAAGACCGCGAATTGCCCTTAATGATTCTCGGCCCAGACAGTAATAATCCGGCTTACCCAACTACAACAGAATTTGTGGACCGCTTAATAGGACCCAATGGCGCCTACAGTTACCTTGCCCACACTCTCACCAGCGCTTCAAAGTTTGGTTATAAAGTACGCGCCACCAACGTGCCCGCAACTGGCACTAGACGATGGTCACGCTACAAAAGCGACATCCTGAGCCTAGCTGCCATACCGGTAAATCATGGCGACGTACCCACCCTTGCGTGGCGGGTAGAAATTGGCGGCAAGACTATTGTCTTTGCCGGCGACTTTAATAACGACAAAAACCGCGTAGCCACTTTCGCCAAAGACGTGGATGCGTTAGTTGCCAGCCACGCTATTCCCGAAGTTTCCCGAGGTGAGCTGAGAGAAGAATTTGCCCTGCCCTCAGAATTAGGCAAAGTGGCAGCCCAAGCCAACGCACGTATGCTCATATTGGGCCATCGCAACACACGCACCCGAGGCCGCGAGAGCATCAGCAGAGCGGCCATGGAAGCCAGCTACGATGGACCCATATTGTTCGCTAATGACAACGAGTGTTGGGGGCTTTAGCCTCAACACAACCCACCACTTCAACATACCGAAAAAAATAAATGGCACATTCCGGCTGATTACAACAGGCCATTCAGCCCAACCGGAATTGGCAACCCTGTTATCACACCCTACTCACTCGGACTTTTTCCCGCTCTCCTTAACACCATAGGCCAACGTGATTCAAAACCAGTTCACCTCAGTAAGCGGGCGCGCTGATATTGCGTACTAGGCCCGTCATAGCAAACGACACTTTTAAACGTATAAATAAAAAAAGCACAGCTGGTGACCAAGCAATCCGAAACTAATAGGCAGAATTTGGTACTTAGTCTTCGGTCGCGCAGATACTACTGTGTCCCCCTTCAACAATTTCCACAAGAAAATGCCCATGCCTAACGAAGCGATACACAAAATAACGCTGGGAAATCCTATTCCCGAGTTCTTTAGGCTACCTGCCCAGCCCGCAACGCAGGCTCAGGGGGCCGCTGCCACTGCTCCTCTAGGTGCCCCAATCTCCTATGACAGAAGCCAGCACGGAGAAATACCCGATTTCCTAAAGTCACCGGAGTTTGCAACACTGAAGCAGGAATACAAAAACGATTTTCAGTCTATGTGCGCAATAGCCGACCAACACCTATCTGTAAATCGTGCTCATCAATTAAAGGCAAAACTCGACGTATTTGAATTCCACCTTTTTGAAAACCCAACCTATTTCTCCACAAAAATTAGTTTTCTTTTAAGCGAAACTAAGGCGCAATTTCATGAGTTAGTGCAAATGCTTGACATGGATAACCTACCTAACCTCAGTAAAGTTGATGCCCTAGAGACGGCGCTGGGAGAAATCGACAAGTGTGCCGACGGAGTTATTAGTAAAGTAGCAACCGCTTACACCAACACAAAGTTTGTGCTTCATGGTATCGCTGGAGATCTAGCGAAGTTGCGTTCTGACATTGTGACGGCGGAAGCACAGGAATTTGCGAGGATGGAGCACGGATATGCCGTAAATTGGCGAGGCAACGAAACCCACTATGTCAACGACTACATAGCAGAAGTCGCAGATGAAATGGGCATTGAACCACCCAGAGACAGCACTCATATTTTTCTCGCCACTGACCGGCCACAAACGAGCGGCATAACACACGGGATCACCCCCAACAGACCAGCATACTGGCTATCGTTAGGCCGTCAAAATGGAACTAATCTTTCGCATTTTGAAGGTAATCCAACGTCAATTGCGTCATGGCACTGACTCCGGGCTTTAGCGCACCTTCATCAACATAAAAGTAAGGAGAGTGGTTAGGAATCGCCTTCTCGGGCGGCACACCTAACGGACGTGCGCCAATAAAGAAGAAAAAGCCTGGCACCTGTTCTTGGAAGAATGAAAAGTCCTCAGCACCGGTGACCAACGGTGGTTCGTATACATTGGTAGACCCATAAACCTTATCTAAGGTCGGCCCAAGCAGCGCAGTCAAATCAGAGTCGTTATAAGTCACAGGCACACCGGGATCAATTTCAACGGTGGCTTCAGCGCCCTGAGACTCGGCAATATTAGAAACAATACGTCTGATCTTTTCATGTACCGCCAAACGAATGTTCGGATCGAAAGTACGGATGGTGCCGCTCATGGAAGCCGTCTCTGGCACAATATTATTGCGTACCCCAGCTTGGAAATTACCCACCGTCACCACAACAGGGTGCTGGGTAATATCAATTTGACGGCTGACAATAGTTTGTAAGGCATTCACAATTTGCGCACCAACCACAATGGGATCTACCCCCGCCCAAGGACGAGCGCCGTGAGTCTGGGAGCCCTTAATCTCAATATCAAAACGCTGGGCACTGGCCATAAAGCCCTTGCTGCGATAAGTGGCCGTACCCACCGCACTGCCCTGAGAAATGTGCAGACCAATCACTGCGTCCACATCAGGATTCTTCAACGCGCCTTCAGCAATCATCATCTTCGCGCCGCCATCTTCGCCTCTAGGCGGACCCTCTTCAGCAGGCTGAAAAATAAACTTAACAGTGCCAGGCAAATCTTCACGCACAGCGGCCAACGCTTGAGCCGCGCCCATTAAAATAGCCACATGGTTGTCGTGACCACAGGCGTGCATAACCCCAACTTCACGACCCTCGTATTCACCCAACTGCGTAGACGCATAGGCAAGGCCGGTTTTCTCAACTACGGGCAAACCATCCATATCTGCACGCAGCGCCAACACAGGACCCGGCTTGCCGCCACGCAGAATACCAACCACACCGGTATGGGCAACACCAGTTTGCACCTCCATACCCAAGGACTTCAGATGATCCGCCACCAACTTACTGGTACGAAACTCCCTATTGGATAGTTCAGGATGTTCGTGAATGTCACGACGCCAACTAATAACATCAGCAGCAACAGCGTTCACTTCCTCAGCAAGCTGAGAGCGCAACTGCGGATCAGATTCAGCCCAAACAGCGGAACTCAAAGCACCTAAACCAACCGATAAACCTAAAGACAACACAGCAATAAAACGCATAGCACCCCTCCGACAAAAGACAGAGTTTAGCCCATAAGCAGCGCACAAGGAAAACTCATACATAGGCAAAGAGAAGGCGCAAACCACCGGTCAAGAAAACAACACCATTAAGGGTAATTGTTTGGGAGAGAAGACAAAAAAAGTAGATGCTGAAAGCCGGTAAAGCAACTGACAAAGACTATGGCAGAGGACGAACGAATATCACTTGGACCCGAAGAGGCCGTAGCTTTATGGAGCAAAGGAAGGCATGTTTGGAACAAATGGGTAGAAGAAAACCCTAAGGCCGACGTAGATTTTTCTCATATTGATTTAGGGCAATACCGAGACCAGTTCGACTCCCAGTTTATCGCATTCCCATTTGACGGCTTCCATTTTCCTGATGGCTATATCAACTTCTTCAAGGCCGAATTTGGGGCAGGTGATGTTAGCTATGAAGGAGCGATTTTTAACGGTGGCCAGATTTCCTTTTTCGGCGCGACCTTTTCTAATGGAAGCGTTAACTTCAGAAGAGCAATATTTGGATCAGGCGCAACCTCTTTCCAAAATGCAACATTTCAAGGAGGAAGAATAGACTCTGTCTCTTATACACATCTGACGCTGCCGACGAATAGAGAGGTGTAGAT
>OJFS01000203.1_pt1 | contig 27705 bp, 28 predicted proteins | sample 1594231 | NCBI WGS metagenome assembly OJFS01 (sample SAMN05416847, study PRJEB24817) | seawater metagenome | isolation source: Sea water | place: Canada:Atlantic | collected 2013-07
CCTCTCTATTCGTCGGCAGCGTCAGATGTGTATAAGAGACAGCTTCTAGGTTCTTCATGTTGATTTGGGGACTCATTTTCTTCGCGCTGGCGCTATTCTTTGGCAGTTATTCTGCGGAAGGGCTGTTAGATTTAACTTTCAAGCTACCTAATTATGTCTATGGCGCAATTTTCGGTAGCATTATTTTGGCGCGTTTCGGTATTGGCACATTCCCAACTATTATCTTGGGTTTTTTGTTGGCGTGCTTACTGGTGGTGTGGATGTCTGGTGCTGGCATTGCATTTTTCTACTGGTGCCCTGTTTCAGGCCTTTCTATGGTTGCCTTGGTTTGGGCGCTTAACCCCAAAGTCCCGGAGTGGCGGGGCGTAGTGGATTAGATAGTGGATTAGATAGTGGATTAGATTAGATAGTGGATTAAATAGTTGATTAGATCTCGCGTTAAGAGCGAGTGCGTGACAAACGAAATTCAGTTTGTCACTTCCAGGCTCGGAGGTGTTTGGACTCGTTGGTACTCGGCGCGCCGGTTCTATTGCGATCACCGTTGTTGATGCGCTGCTGTTGGCCGCCTTTATTGGGGCGTTGTTGATTGCCGCTCTGATGCCCCCTCTGACTTCCAGTTTGATTTCTATTATGCAAGCGTTGTTCATTGTTTCTATGGTTGACCCCGCGGTTAGATCTGGGGGTATGGTTGACGCCGGTCCCCGCAGAGCGTTGTCTTCTATCATTATGAGTGCTGTATTGATTGCGCGCTCTATGGTCTATGTAACCTCGTTGACGATTGTCTTGATGACGATTGTCTTGATGACGATTGTCTTGATGACGATTGTTGCTGCTTCTATGGGGCCTATTTCTATAGGCCTTATTTCTGTGGTGTCTATTGTTATGTTGGTAACGATGCTGGTAATGATGTCGGTCTAACCGATGGTGACGGTTGTTAGAGCGGCGTCGATCATGTCTTTGCACATGTCGGTCACGCCAGGACAAAGTAAATGTTGGGCCATGCCAATCTTGGGTTGCGCGATGATAACGGTGGGAGGTGTCGTAGCGGCGATAATATACGGGTGACGGTGTTGAGTGGTATCTCATTGCGCGCCTTGGCGCTGTTCGATACACCACTACCTGCCGAGGACTATAGTCTGGTACATAAATGACTTGGGGGTCTCGTGGCCGAATCATTACTGTGTTTTCTGCCACCTCGACTACCTGATGCTCGTCGTTATTTAAAAAGCCAGAATCTGCTGCGGCTTTTCTATAGACCTGTATGGCATCCAGTAGATCACTTTGTTGCGACGACGCAGCTTCACCCAGGGCTCTGGTCCAATTTAAATCGGCGTTCATTTTCGCCAGCACGTCAGGGTAGTGTCTTAAGGCGTCAATGGCTTGGCTTGCGCTTAGTTGCGCTGAATCGACAGGCTGTGTGTTTTGGCTATGTTGACTTTGAGGCTGTTCTCCCTCCAAACGGCGTGCGGCTAGCACTACGCCAACGGGATCTGTTGAGGCCGGCAGCACAATGGCAATGAGGTCGTCGGGGTAGAGGGCGATGGGGGCAACAAGCTTTTCTAGGGCCTGACTGCCTAATAGTTCTGCGGAGGCGCTCTCCGAAGTTGTGGTGGATGCTGAGGCTACAGCAATATTGGTCATATCGCGGGTAGCATGTGCGGTCAGACAAATAATGCTTAGCGTTAAGATCAGCGTTAGGTGGCCAACCCAACTGATGCGTTGAGCTGCTAGACTCGCGGTATTTTTTGAAATTTGTACAAACATAAGATCTCCTAATCCGCTTGATTCAAGAACATTGAGTAAATCTCAGGTGCTCTTGTTGCGATGTTGAAGACCACACTAGGCCCAGATAACTGAACCTAACCTTAACGACCGCTAGCGCAGCCTTATTTCAGCGCAATGCTCCAGCTAAAGAGAATGATGCTGAGTGCTGCGATGCCGAGTTTTTGCTGTAGCGCTGGACCCATTGCTTGGAAGTTTAACGGCGCAATAAAATAGCCCGCCAACGCGCCAAAGCCGAAGCCAAATACGTGAGCGCCAATGTCCGTTCGCTCGCCGCCAAACCCCATATAAGCGAGCATACAAACGGCCGCGAACACTGGTGCTAAAGCGCGTCGCCAGTCCTGATGTTTGAATACGCCTTGGCGCCAAAGCACTGTGGGCGCAAGTCCTAGTGCTGCAAACGAAGCTGTGGATGCGCCCAGTGAGCGAAAATCGTCTGGGTGGATTAAAGCATTGGTGTAGTTGGCGGCCATGCTTGCCAGCACAATCACCAGCCACGCACAGCCGGAACCTAAGTAACGTGATGCGAAGAGGCCAAACAAACTGCCGAAGACTGTATTACTCAATATATGGCTGAAGTCAGCGTGTAGGGTGAGGGCGGTGACAATGCGCCACACTTCGCCTTGGGCAATGAGTCCTGCATCTAATATGCCTGCGTCGCGCAAGTCTACGCTGGTGAATTGAGCCAAGTTGGGCACAGACCAAATAACCGCCAGAAAGCCAATGACGCCCCACCAACCGGTGTCCACTGTGGCAACTTCTATGGGTTTTATCGGTGGTTTTGAATTCTCTTCCCAAAATTCCACCAGTTGTTGATGGCCAATTTCTTGATTATGTGGCTCCACCAATAGCGACCATGGCCCGGGTGGCACTGTTTGTGGACGGTGAACTCGGTAGTCTATTTCTACCGCAGCAAGCACTAACGCCGCGTCCTGAATTTGTGTTTGGCGGTCAGAGCGGAAAATTTCCACCCAAGGCGGCTGTGTCGAAAACTCGTCTTCCATATTGAAAAACTACTTATGCAATATTTAGCCTCACACTCTACCAGTCTTGGTGAAATTGCTATTGCAAAAAGACCAGCGCGAGGAATCTAAGGACAGTTGTGGCAGTAAGGCTCTGCAGCTTTTGCGTTTAGGCGTGCGCGTGGGGATAGCGATACTGCTCAAGATATATCCTCACCAAATGTACTATCTAACTCGTTTGAGGAAGCGCTTTTTCTTTGTTGGCGGCGGCGTTATTGGCGCCAGGTCTTGGACTTTTTTGTAGAGGAAGTCGGTAAGGGTTTGGCGGGTTGTAAACTCAGACAGCTCTGACCATGGCAGCGGCGCGCCAACGTCCGCTTTTATTTCTTTGCCAAACTGCTTCAACGCCTCATTGAGTAGGAGTGCCATGCGTAAGGGTTCTGCGATATGCGAGGCCAAGTGGAAGCGGCGACTGTTGCGACCATGGAAATAAACTGGGACCACGGTGGCTTGAGCGTCGCGTATTAGTTTTGCTGCAAAGGTAGTCCAAGGCGCATCCACCACGTCACCAAAGCCGCGTTTGTTGGCGGTGGAAACAAAACCAGATGGAAAAATAATAATTGGAATGTCTTTAGCTAGGCATTCTTGGGCAACTTTCTTAGCATTAATATTGTTTTTCAGCGCTGCCTTGGTGGGTTTGAAATCTATGGGTAAAAAATACGGGGCTAAGTCGCGGTCTTGGCAAAGCACCGCGTGAATGAGAATTCTGAATTCCCCCCGAGCTTTAATGGCCATGTCGCATAGCGCCATGCCGTCTATTACGCCAAAGGGATGATTGGCGACAAATACCAGCGGCCCGATCCTTGGGATAGCAGCTAGTTTCGCTTCGTCATAACAGGGTTGGATGCCTGTGGCAGTAAAGGCTTCTTGAAAAAAGTCCTCTATGGCAAATGGGCCTTCTTTGAGCTTGCGATAAACGGATTCAATTTTGCGTCGGCCAAAGACAACTTCCATTGACGCAATGAAATGTTTAACCAGCCAAGGATCATCTGGCTGAGCGTAAGAAATGGTCGGGTTTTCCCGGACGTATTCTTCAAAACGCGGATCAAGTTGTGGTGACGCCATGTGTTTTTGCTTTCCCCAAAATGCAATGGACCTTGCCCGCTAAGCGGCGGTGGCTTGATGCCTTAAGCTCATCGCATTATTACCCGAGATAGGCAAAAAAAGAACGCCAAGTTATCAAAAAATCTTGCTCTGTCGTAAGCAGGTAATGGTGTTTTTTTAGTTCTCTTTTTAGAGGTTTTTGTAGAGTTTTTTGTAGAGTTACGCTGCCGTATTACGTCTCCTAAAAGCCGGCCAAAAACGTCAGTAATAGTGCTTATCGGTCATTAGTGGCAATAGAGAGCGCAGAGCTTACATGGGATTCCTAGACACAGACGCTTTGAGTACCGAAATCCTTCAATTGCACTTGCAATTGCATGCGTAAACGCCAATATATACATTATAGACGGTCAGCCCCTTGGGTTGTTTACGCGCCATTCAAATACTATGACTTGAGGTTATAAACATGGATCAAAGAACAATGCGTCAGGCTTCTGTAGCAGGCCTGTCCTCACTTGAAACCAATAAGGTATTAAAGAATACCTATCTACTTTTATCAGCCACATTGGGCTTTAGCGCGGTTATGGCTGCTATGGCCATGGTGCTGAATGTACCTACAGGTGCTTATCTGATTTGTATGATCGCTTCTATGGTATTGGGCATTTTCGTCCTGCCAAAGACGGCTAATTCTGCTGCTGGTCTGGGTGTGATTTTCTTGGTTACTGGCCTGCTAGGTTTTGGTATTGGTCCGGTTATCAGCTTGTATCTTTCAATGGCTAAAGGTCCAATGATTGTGGCTACCGCATTGGGCGGCACCGCGACAATTTTCTTGGGGCTCAGTGCTTACGCTACGATGACTAAGCGCGACTTCAGCTTTATGGGCGGGTTTGTGGCCATCGGCATGATGGTGCTCATCGTCAGCATGATCGCCAACATCTTTCTGCAAATTCCGCTGGTTTCGCTGGGAATCTCCGCAGCCGTTATTATGTTGATGAGCTGCCTGATTTTGATGCAAACCGGCGCCATTATTCGTGGTGGTGAGACTAACTACATCATGGCCACCTACGGTTTGTATTTGAGCATTTTCAATATCTTTATTCACTTATTGGCAATTCTCGGCATCTTCGGCAACGACGATTAAAAAGATATTGATTGAGCTGGTTTGAACCAGACTATCGATTAATAACCCGGCCACCGCGCCGGGTTTATTTTGGGAGCTATAAAATGGATTGGATGCAAATAGGCGCGTTAATTGCCATGGGACTTATGGCTTTTGCGATGTGGCCAATGGTAAAGCGCTGGCGTGAAAACCCCGTTGAAGCCCAAGAGGGTGACTGGTCTACGGCGATTTTTATTCTCGGTCTGGTGGCTTTGTTTGTGTTGATGTTGATTTGGTCGGTGCAGTAACGCCTTGGGCGCTTTTTTTTGACTTTAGCCTTTACGCCTCTTTTCTACCTGTCTCTGTCGGTCTCTGTCGTCTTGTCCCTATTAGTCTCTATCGGTCTCTATCAGCCTCTATCGGCCGGTCAGCGTGGCATACACCTTGGTCAGCTGGTCGGGTAAATCTTCCATATCTTCAATGACCATATACCGCTCATCCGGGCACATTCGTTTTAGATAGTCGTGGCCCGACTTGTCCACGGTAATACAAAAAGTCTCTATGCCTTTCTGCTGGGCCTCTAACAAGGATTTGGCGGTATCTTCTACCCCGTAGTCGTGATTGCCACGCTCGGGACCGTAGTCACAGTCTTGTGGGAAACCATCGCTGATGACAATTAGCACTTTCATAGCATGACCCGAGGCCATGAGTTTGTGACTGCCGTGGCGAATTGCCGGGCCCATTCGCGTAGAACCCTTGGGCTGCATGGCCGCGATACTTTGCAGGGTTTTTTGCGAAAAATTATCTTCTGGCTCTTTAGCGACAAAAATTTCTACATTGTCTTTGCTGTAACCAGAAAAACCGTAAATACCGTAGCTGTCGCCAAGGGCGTCTAGTGAGGCTGCCATAACCACCATGGCGTCACGTTCCAGATCTATGATCTTGCGCGGTGTTTCCTCTGGTGCTTCCTCTTCCTCTGGCTCAAGTGCTGCGTACCAGCCAGCGCGTAAATCTACTTCGGCTTCTTCATCATAGTTTGACCAATCTGTGGGTTCTGGCGGGTGGATGGGGTCATCTGTTGACGCCGATTGGTCTACCAAAAATACCGCGCAGACATCGCGCTGCACTCGTTCTTTGCGGGAATAGTAGCGCTCATCTGGACTGTGGCCCGCGCGCAAATCTTGTCGTGCTTCAATAATGGCAGTGAGGTCTAGTTCGTCACCGTCTTGTACTCGGCGCACGCGCTCTAGTCCCGTAGGCCTAATTTGCTCAAGCTGACGCTGGACCATTGGTTGGTAGTCCCGAATCACCCGTTTTAGGTGAGCAATGTCTTCCGCAGACTCTGAGATCAATTCTTCTTCAAATACCCGGCACCAAGCGCGCAAATAGCGCCGATTTAAATGGTCCCATTCGTCATAACGATAGCTGCGCGCAGCGCTTCTATCATTGCCCAGCGCATGTTGTATTGATGAGCGCTCCATATCGACCCTGCGTTTCAGCGCGTCGCGTTCGTCTTTTAGTTCTTTGATTTCAATATCAAGTCCCGCCTCGCGCTGAGAGCCGTCGCCGCCTTCGCCTTGAACTGCCTCAGTTTCTTGGCCGGTGGGCATCTCATTGGCTGCAGACTGGGTGGCCATTACCTCATTGATCTCGTCTAAATCTTCTTCCCAATCTTCAATGCGTTGTTCACGATTAAGCCAATCGACTAAGGATTCGTCTTTTTGCTGGTAGGGGGCGCTGGGTGGAATTGCGTATTCAGCAACCACTAGGTCGTAGACTTGGCACAGGCTTGCCACGCTGTCGTAAACGCTGAGGTCGACGCTACTTTGATCTTGTAGTGCGAAGTATAGGGCTTGCCAGCCTGGGCCAGAGTTAATTTCCTGGCTAAATACAGCGCCGCGAAGCCATTCCACACCTTGACCTAAAAGATCCATGTCACATGGTTCGAAAGCCATCAAATATTCGTGGTGGCTGGTGAGGTGTCGCCTCAAACCGGGGTAGGTAAGGGTCATATAGGCTTGAATGCGGGCTTGCTCCAATAACAGGAAGAGCCGCTCGGCAATGTGGGGTTGATCAAAGCTGTCAAAAAGAACTCTATAGTCGCCAGTTCTTGGGCTGAGATCTTTGCGCGGTTGATACCTAGCGGCTAGTTCAGGTACTTGCTCAAGGGCCTTAGCCATGCGGAATTTCAGTGTGCCACACTCTCTTAAACCCAACTGCTCCATGACCAATACGCGGTAGCCCGCAGGCGTAGCGGTGCTCAGTTCTTCAGGTAGGAACAGCGTGTCGTGGCTTTGCCCCATGGCGCCCATATCCAAGTTCAGACGGGGGTTAAGTTTGAATTCTTCGGTGCCACGGATATGCAGATAGCGGCCAGCAATGCCCTCGGTGAATAAGGTCAGCGCACTTTCAACATCTGCTAGGAGTATCTGCATTTACGGCAGAATAACGTCGACAATGTCTGCAACCGCTTCTTGCACACTGGCATCATCAGAAATGGCACTGATAATGGCCGCTTTCGCCGCGCGGCGTGGCTCAATACCGCCAGCGATTAACTCGCCGGTATAAATTAGCAGTCGTGTGCTCACACCTTCTTCGAAGCCATGTTGTTTGAGGTTGCGCACACGTTGGCCAATGGTGGCCAAACGTTCTGCTTGCGTGTGATCTACGCCAGATTCGTGGGCAATGATACGGCTTTCTACTTCCACATCTGGGTAATCAAATTCTAGGCTGACGAAGCGCTGGCGAGTACTGGGCTTAAGGTCTTTAAGCACGCTTTGATAGCCAGGGTTATATGAAATGACCAGTAAAAATTCGTCGTGGGCTTGGATCAGTTCGCCGGTTTTGTCGATAGGGAGTATGCGTCTATGGTCAGTGAGAGAGTGGATGAGTACGGTGGTGTCTTTACGCGCTTCAACAATTTCGTCTAAGTAGCATATTGAACCGCTGCGCACTGCGCGGGTGAGCGGGCCGTCTGACCAAATGGTTTCATCGCCCTTGAGTAGATAGCGCCCGACCATATCTGTAGCGGTTAAATCCTCATGGCAAGATACGGTAATGAGTGGTGTATCGCTTTGCTGCTCTACCGGCTTTTCGTTATTCATCAACCAAGTCATGTGCTCAACAAAACGCGTCTTTCCGCATCCTGTAGGCCCTTTTAGAAGAATAGGTAATCTTGCGGTATAAGCGGCGCGAAAGACCTCTACTTCATCTGTCAGGGGGAGATAGTAGGGTTGGGTTGTTGCTGCCTGTTCATCGGTGAAGGTTGGTTCAGTCATAAGTTCGCAAGCTCTATATGTTTGGGCGTCATTGCCTTCGTGATTATGGTTTTCTCTCTTTGTGCTTTGCCAACCTGGAAAGCCAGAACAATCCGTCCCTCGAGGAAGATCTCTACATTGCCTGAAGCAATGTCAAAAAAACGTCGCTTTGTATTCTAATGTTAAATCACTATAGCGAAAAAGTTCTGGCCTTGAGCCTGTGCGGCGGGCTAATTTGCATAACGGGGTAGGGTGAAAAGAATAAATAAGCCCAATGCTGCTCATAAATGCACAAGCGCAAGTTAGGCGCGTGCGCGCGAAATAGGTGCGCAAGATAGGGCTTGCAGAAGTTGTGCTGACCTCTGAGCTTTTGTCTGCGCTTATATTTTTAAGAGGGAAAACCAGTGTCAGAAACCGATGCAATGCTTGATGCCACCACGGCCTTAGTGCCGCCATTACTCACCGCATTAGATGCACTGGCCTATGCGGGCCGGCATATGCACCCACCTAATATTGTCGCAGTTGCGGCAGCTATTGAGTCCTATCAACAACCGCTGCAAGCGGGGTTGGATGTTTTTTCTGCCGTTACTTGGCCTGATGATCTGCAGGAATTTGTTGAACATGCCAGGAGTAGCGCAATTTTGGCGTTGAAAGCGTATGCAGGGTTTACTGCCGCCGCCGTTGACCCAGCACCTGCCATGTTGGCCTACAGAGCCATGGGGCTTGCGACCAAGGCTGTTGAAGCCGCCTACCCCTTAACTTATATGCTGCCCCCAGTGAGTCGCTATTTTTTGGAGCCCAGCCATCGGGATGATAAAACTTTGCTCGACGCACTTAGCCGCAAAAACCCTGGGCAACCCAATGTAGGTGTTATGCATGCAGACAACGCAAGTCAACAGCGTGGCGGTTTCTCAGTCTACGTGCCTGAATACTATGCTGGGGAAAAAGTGCCCCTAGTGATGGCCTTGCATGGTGGTAGTGGGCACGGGCGGCAGTTTTTGTGGTCTTGGTTACGCGCTGCTCGATCGCACAACTGTATTGTTATTAGCCCGACCTCCCAAGATCGCACCTGGTCGTTAATGGACCCCCAGCAGGACAGTGACCGGCTTGCTCAATTAGTCAGCTACGCCCGTGAAAACTGGCAAATTGATGAGGCAAGAATTCTTTTGGCGGGCATGTCGGACGGCGGTACGTTCAGTTATGTCAGTGGCTTAACGCAAGATTCTCCGTTCACCCACTTGGCCCCGTGCTCGGCTTCATTCCACCCGATGTTATTAGAAGTTGTAGATGACCAGCGGATAAAAGATTTGCCCGTTTATCTGACACATGGTGCGTTGGACTGGATGTTTCCTATTGATGTGGCACGGACCGCGCAAGATGCTCTAATAATGGCTGGCGCTAAAGTGGTTTATCAAGAACATGCTGATCTGTCGCATACCTACCCGGTGGAAGAAAGTGCTGCAATACTTGAGTGGTTAAAGGCGTGAGTGGAGACAAAGTGATAGCTCAGGACTTAAATGGGGACATTGTTATCGTGGGTTACAAGGCTAAATATGCTGGTGATTTTGCTGCTCTAAATTATCATTGGATCACCGAATTTTTTGTTATCGAGGCAGAGGATAGAGCGGCGCTAGATTACCCTGAGGCGTACGCCATTGATAACGGCGGGGAAATATTCTTTGTGCTCGATCGCGCCAATGGTGGTGAACAAGTAATTGGCACTGCGGCCATGGTCCCGAAAAAAGTCCCGAAAAAAGTTCCGAAAAAGGTCCCGAAAAAGACCTCAACAAAAAGCCATCCACAAACGGCTCAGGAAGTTGCCAAAATAGAGGTAACCACAGCAGTTGCAATAGAAGTTTACGAGCTAGCCAAGATGGCCGTGTCTCCCAATCGTCAAGGCGAGGGTTTAGGCCAACTCCTACTGCAGCACTGTATTAGTTTTGCGCGCCAACGCCAGGGTAAACAGATTATTTTGACCACCAACGACATACTCAAACCGGCTTTGGCGGTGTATCACAAGCTGGGCTTTAAAGATTTGCCGGTGAATCCGGACGATCGTTACGAACGCGGTAATTTGGCCATGGTTTTAGATTTGGATGAGCAGAATTAGATAGCCAAATTGATTGCTTGGATGAAGTGCTAACTCTGAGCATTTTGGCTAGAAGCACAAAAGCCGATAAGAATCAGATAATAAAAATCAAATAATAAAAACAATAAGGTAGGTCAACAACGTATTACAACAGTGCGCCACAGGCGCAGGAGAAGAGCGATGTCAAAAGCAGAATTTAACCCGATAAAGGATATCCAGCAGCTAATTGATAGCGCGGTCAATGGTACGGGGGAGGACCTCGATCTTTCTATGGCTCCGCCTTTTGTCCGCGGTATGGATTTAACCGGACTCCAGTTTACTCAAGTAGGGGTGGGTGAATTCAATATGGTTTGGACCATAGACCCCCACCTCACTCATTACGATGGCATGGTGCAAGGCGGTATTGTTAATGTCATTGCGGATACTGGCCAGTCCTTTGCCTATGCAACTACCAGCGCCGGCCCGGAAACATTTTCCACTGCTGAATTTACCACACGGTTTTTTCGTCCAATGAAAACTGGCAACGTCATAGATGTGCGTAGCCGCGTGATTAATCGATCACGCAGATTAGGCGTTGTGGAAACGCGCTTTACTCAAAGTGGCACCGATAAACTATGCGCCATTGTCACCGGTTCTTGGATGGTGGTGGATCGTGATTTTGGTGAAGCCGGCATAAGCTAAAAGGCAGCAAAAGACGACCAACAATAATGCTAAACCTGCGACGGTGACTTAGACGTCAAATTTTGGGTCGCGGTTCTTAGCTAGCAATTTTTAGGGGACGGTACTTTTGTTCAGCCTGTTAGCTGTAATATAGGCTGGTCGCTGATGTTGTCTGTTTGTGTAGTCGAGTAATGTTGGGTCAAGATCAAAGCCGTAATCTTTGGCCCATTGCAAGATTCCGGCAAGCATTAAGTCTGCACCGGTAAAAAAGCCTCCAACCAAGTATTCGTTGTGCCGAAGATGTTCTGATGCCACAGCAACTTGTTTATTAAATCCTGCTATTGCAGCCTCAATGGCTGCGGGTGCCTCGCCATATAAATGCTGTAAATCCCTATGCTTGCGAATTACGTACAACGTATGGGCGTCTAATTCCATTTGGATGAAAGACTGCCACTGGTTATAGCGCGCACGGTCATGACCGCCATGAACAGGTATCAGAGTGCCGGGTTTAGCGTAGGTATCAGCAAGATAGGTGATGATGGCCGCGCCTTCGGAAAGCACGAGGTCGTCGTCTATGAGTACTGGAATCTTGCCTTTAGGATTGATGCTGAGAAAAGCCTCGGTGTGGGTTTCGCCAGTGCGTGGGCCGATGAGTTTTGCTGTGTAGTCTAGTCCCAGCTCGTGGCACATCCAATGTGCGTGTAATGTCCTTGAAGTTGTACCACCCCAAATGGTCAACATATTAGCCCCCATATCGTATTTTATTGTGTCCAAATTCACTTGGAGTAGTACGCAATTTGTTCTGCCAGTGCAAGACTTCTTCTTTTCGCCAGTTTGTTAGACTGAGTTTTCTTAGGGGATTTTGGTTAAGGGGAAGGTATGAGTCTTGTAGTTTGGTCGTGGATATTTCTTGCGCTGTATATCGGCATGATGTTGGTGTTTGGCATTATTGGTCAGCGTAAGGTAACCAGTGGTGATGATTTTGCCACTGCGCGTAGCAGTTACGGACCTATCTTTTTGGCTTTTGCTTTTGCCGCTACCACGGCCAGTGGCGCCACCTTCGTTGGTTTTCCCGGTATTGGCTACGATGCTGGCATGTCAGTGATGTGGTCTGTTTTTCTCTACCCTATGGGTGTTTATACCGGCGTATTGTTATGCCTACACCTGGTCAGTAACTCTGGTCATTCTTTTGGTATGCGCTCTATTCCAGAGTATCTAGGCATTCGCTATAAATCTGACGCTGTGCGCATTTTGGTTTCATTGTTCTCTCTTTCGTTGTTTTTCTACCTGGCCGGTCAGTTAGTCTCGGGCATTATTATGTTTGAGGTCATGCTCGGGTTGCCGCCCTTGGTAGCGCTGATTATTACCTCTCTTGTGCTGCTGGTTTATGTGGTTATGGGGGGAGCCCATGCGGACATTCTTACCGACGGGGTACAGGGTTTTATCATGGTTTTGGTCGGTCTTTTGGTCACCGCAATGTTTGTCACCGGTTATGGCAGCGAGGGTGGTTTCAGCGGCATGTTGGACAGTTTGCGCAGTCAGGACGAGAACCTTGTCAAAATGCTCAACCCAGAAAATGTCCTCTATCATTCTTGGTGGTCGGTTGTAGCCGTTTTTCTTGCTCACGTACCTTTAGGTATGTTGCCGCATATTGGCAATAAGCTGTGGGCTCTTAAAGAGCCTTCTCAGCGCAGCATGTTTATTCGTCTGGCCTTTAGCTTTGGACTTATTCTTGGCATGTTAGGTCTTGGCGGTATTATGGCCAGGGCAATATTAGGCGAGGGTGTAAATGGCAATCAGGCATTGATTATGCTCTTCATTGAACTGTTCCCCAGTTGGTTAGCTGCATTATTAGGTGTAGGTATTCTCGCGGCGGTTATGTCTACTGCAGATGGGCTGGTTGTATCGTCCTCACAAATTGTTGCCAATGACATTTATCGTTTGAGTTTTGTGCCTAAGTTTCGCGCCAATCTCAGTGAAGAAGAAGTGGAACGTAGAGTGTTGAATGTCAGTCGAGTCAGCACCGTAGTGATTATGATTTTGTGCACTATTCTGGCTTGGAATATGCTGGATATGAATGTCACGATCATTGTTTGGATAGGCAGTGGCTGCATGATGGCGGCATTTGCTGGGCCGCTTATTTTAGGCTCTGTGTGGTCAGGCGTGACTAAGGCTGGGGCCTTTGCTGGACTGATCTCTGGTGGCCTAACCTTTATATTGGTCTTTAATAGAGCCATTGATCCAGAGTGGTTTGCACCGGGTATGCTGCAAAATGCAGTGCAGTGGCTGGTGATTGAATCGCCCAACCCATGGTCGTGCGCTGCAATGGGTGAGTTGGTGTCCATAGCCTTCACGGTTATCGTGTCTAAGGCCACCCAGCCTTTGCCAGAAGAGCATATTCAAGAACTGTTTGCGCCTAAAATTAAGAGTGCCTAGAAAAGTGCGAGGGCTAGCTGCCATTTTAGGCAGCTAGCAGCGACTTCAAATTAACGCTCATTCAGAAGACTTGTTGCGCTCGTAGCGCAGCAACAAAGCAGCGCCAATGATCGACCAGACTAAAATAGTCATCCACTCTTGCGGCCATGCCAGTGCGCTGGCACTCCATGGAAAGAACGCAGATAACAGTCCCAGTGACATTAGCACGCCACCGTAGCCAACCAAGTTTGGATGACTGACCTTAAACGGTCGTGGCATATCAGGTTCTGTTTTACGCAGTACCAAAAATGAGATGGCCACAAATACAAAGGCTATGGTCACTGCAAAACTGCCGCTGTTGACTAACCAGACCAATATTGTGCGGCCAAACAATGGCGCCACCATTGTTAATGCGCCAATGGCCAAAATGCCGACGTAAGGGGTTTTGTACTTGGGATGTAATTTAGCAAAAACCTTGGGTACATGACCCGATTCGGCGAGCGCAAAGAGCACGCGGGATGCGCCAACAATAAAGGCGTTCCAACTGGTTAAGATGCCGCCAATACCGCCTAGCACCAACAAGCTGCCTGCCCAAGAGCCATTCCATAATGCAGTTGCAGCATCTGCGGTGGCCATCTTGGTGGTGGAAAGGGCGTCTGCGGTAAGACCAAAACCTACTGCCATAGCGATTAATATGTACCAAGCCACTGCACAGGCCACTGAGAATATAAGCAGACGACCAATCTTATTTGGGGGTAAGTCAATTTCTTCCGCTGACTGGGGGATAACGTCGAAACCGATGAGCATGGAGGGGACCATGATTAAGACAATAAGTATGCCGCTGACTGGCGTGGCGATCCAAGGCTGAGCGTTGTTCACATCGCCAAAGGCAATGGCTCCACTGATTAATAGAACGCCGGTAACAACAATAAGCGCGGTGACCACGGCCTGCAATATTGCAGCAGTACGAATGCCCAAGTAATTGACCCAAGTAACTAAAGCAGTGGCGCCAATACCGATGAGAATAAAACCAAGGTCTACGTCGCTATCTAGCACATTCCATAATGTGCCTAGGCGAATGTCTGGATATAAATATTCCACTGCTGAGGGCAGCGCAACGGCTTCGAACATACAAACGTTTACATAGGAAAAGAGCAGTGCCCACGTACAGACAAAAGACCAGCGCGAACCCAAGGCGCGCTCTGTGTAGATATGCTCGCCACCGGCTTTGGGCATGGCCGAGGCCAACTCGCTGTAGGTTAAGCCGATCAAGGTTACAGCAATGCCGCCCACGCAGAACGCGATAAGCGTGCCAATGGTGCCTGCGGCAGTGAGCCATACGCCGGTCAAAAGTACCCAACTCCAGCCGATCATAGCGCCAAATGCCAACGCTATGACCTCTGGTGTCTTTAGTACTTTTGCAAATCTAGTTGAATCTGTCATACCCGCCTCCCATGCGATGTTTGATCATTCTAACCCTATCAGCAGACTGATTAGGGCCTCATTGCCAATTCTAGTCGCAGCAACCAAGGCTGGGGCAAAAGTTAACAATAAGTCAGATTTATTTGGTGGGTTATCCAAGCTTATTTTGATGGGCTTGCTACAATCAGAAAAACAAAAACTGCTGTTGGAGCGCGCGTTGTCAAAGCATCTTGAATTTAGCCATCGTCATAAGACATTTGACCTGTATTTAACTGACGATGGGGCTATTGAGTTATACCTAGATAATTGTCTGCGCAAGCGGAGGGGTAAAGGCGAGTTAGAGCCTCAATATGTTTGGACCAACGTCGAGTTAGAGTGGGAAGAGCATCATTATATTGAGGTCAAATATTGGGCCTCTTCCGGGGCGCTAAAGATCACGGTGAATGGCGACTCTATAGTGGATACAACTTTTTAAGATGCGCCATTGGCATTATCAATCCGGCAATAGGTCGGGTACACGGCTGGTTATTGGCTGGCGGGTTCTGCTGTTAGATAGAAGCCACTCGACAGAAGCGACGAATAAAAGCGGCAAATAAAAGTGACGAATAAAAGTCATAGACATCAGTTACAGCGAATACTTTGAGCTAAGAGATACAATCAATGTCTGCACAACTTAAAAATGAAGACTTGAGTGCGTTTGCTAAAGACGGATATTTTGTTGCCCGTGGTTTTTTGTCTGAGCGTGTTCGTGCAAAGCTCAAAGCCTCTATTCAAGGCGACCTTGAGCCATTAGTAGGACCTGCAGAATTAGAGGCAGATGTTGGCTACCCCGGTGCGCCTGGTCACCGTTCGGATTTGGGTGGTTCAACGCCGCGGCGCCTGCTCCATGCTTATGCGCGCTCCGATGATTTGAAGGCTTTGGCACTGCATGCAGAGGTTGCACAAATACTCTCCCAGTTAATGGGTACAAACCAAGTACAACTGTCCCAATGCCACCATAATTGTGTGATGACAAAGCATCCGGGTTTCAGCAGTGCGACTCTGTGGCATCAAGACATTAGATACTGGTCTTTTGACCGCCCTGAGCTAATATCTGTTTGGTACGCACTGGGTGATGAGCTAGACAAAAATGGCGCTCTGAGCGTTATTCCCGGCACACACGTAGAGGATTTTGGTCGCGGACGATTGGACAGAAACCTATTTTTGCGTCCAGAGTTGACAGAAAACCAAGAGCTCATTAAGCAAGCAAGAGTGGTGGAGTTAGCCGCTGGGGATGCGCTGTTTTTTCATTGTCGGCTGTTCCATGCGGCGGGTAGAAATCTCACTGACCAGGTCAAAATCTCGCCAGTGTTTACTTATCATTCGCAAAATAATCAGCCTATTCCAGAAACCAGTTCTGATCGGTTACCCAGCATAATGTTGAGTAACGCTGCCCAGATAAGCTAAATTAACCTTGGGTTGCGACCAGTACCTGGCGTCGATGTTGTGGACAGACCTCATGCAAGAAAATGACTTAGATGAAGATGCTTTTTCGGCAGCGATGAAGGATGTAGAACCGTTAAATCATCCCAGTAGTATTGCGCCCAAAGCAAACTGGCAAGGGCCAAGTCAGACACACCTACTGCGACAATCAGCTGCCCAGGACTTCGCTAAAGTCGAAGACGAAAAAAACATGCTCAGCTTGAGCGAAGTGGCACCTCGTGACCCATTGGAAGTTTTGGAGTGGAAACAAGAGGGCGTGCAACTTGCAGTGTTCAATAAGCTGCGCAAAGGCGGCTACCCTATGGAGCGCGAACTTGATCTGCATCATAAGACGGTGAAGGAAGCTCGAGTCCTGGTTTATGGTCTAATTAACCAAGCCAGTGCAAAGGGCTGGCGTTGTATTTTAATCAGTCACGGCAAAGGTCAGCGCAGCGAAACACCCGGCAAGCTCAAGAGCTATGTCGCTCACTGGCTAATTCAACACCCAATGGTGATCGCTTATTGCTCAGCACAACGTCAGCGCGGTGGTGTGGGGTCTGTTTATGTATTGGTGAAGAAGTCTGCGGCTAGCAAAGAAACTAACCGCGAAACCTACGGCCAAAAGAGTGACCTTTAGAATTCAGTAACCTTGCAAGCCTCCAAGCTACATTTTAGATCAGCAGTCCTGAGCCCAAAAGTTGCTGGCCCATCAGCTAGCCTGCGCAACGATAAGCCTTAAAGTTTTGCGCGCCAAAGTAGGGTTTGCCATCGTTAACAATTGCATTGGCATCTAGCTCCGCGGCTTTGTTGCGTGCCAAAACAATCAGCTCTTCTTTGACGCTATCGGTATTTCGGTTGAAGACAATTTTGTCTTTTGTCTGGCTAGATACCTCACCCACGAACTTACAGTTGACCACTTCAGTTGCATTTGCCTGGCGTACTTGGCTGCCGGCTTCGGTGAGATTCACAAAGGCACAACCGCCCAGCGTTAACGTTGCAAATATTGTTAGAGAGAATTGTGCAGTATAGGTTTTCATTTCCGCTTTCATTCCAGTTTCAGTTTATAAAAAATTTTAACAATTGGGCTAAATCCGGCCTTTATCTAACTCTAGGATACCTCTGCCAATATTCAGTTTTAGCACGTCAGTGGCTCCTTCTGCCAAGCGCCACCCTCTAACCTTGCGATACAAAATCGCCAGCGGGTGATCTTCTACCAACGCGGTACCGCCAACTAATTGAATAGCGCGATCTACCATTACCCCCACTGCCTCAGTTGCAAAGACCTTAGTTGCCATGGCTTCGTTAACAATATTTTCGCCTTGATCTGCCAGTCGTGCAGTGCGGTAAAGCATGCTGCGCGCCGCAAAGGCTTGTATGCGCAGCTCGGAGTAGTGCCAGCGCACAACATCTTTGTCGCCGCGCGCGCTGCCGCTTTTATCTGCGCTCTTTAAGTGCTGGTTGAGCAAGTCTAATACCCAAATCATGTAGCCGCATGCTTGGGCCGCGAAAAGTAAGCGGATGTCGCCAATTTGACGCATGGCCTTTGGCAATCCCTCGCCGGGCTCGCCAATGATTTGATTAGTTGGCACGGCTACATTGGTGAAGCTAAAGGCCGCGTGGTGGGAACCATCCAGTGAAACGAACTTTTTTTCAATTTTTACGCCGGGCAAATGGGTGTCGATGACAATCATTGACGGGCCTCTGTCTTCTACTCTGACCAAGGCATTAATGAAATCCGCGTCGGCGCCGCCTGTGACATAGGATTTTTGCCCGGTAATAACAACGTTGTCGCCCTCTATAACGCCTCGTGTTGGTTCGGCGTCATCGGGCTCGGTAAAGCCAAAACTGCTGCGTTTTTCGCCAGCGATAAGTGGGCCTAAATGCGAGCTGGCCAGCGGTTCTTGAACGCCACCTAGTACGCCGGGGCTTGGGCCGAAGACGCTGTCCATAAACGGTGGGTTGGCGGCTGCTAAGGTTTCTCTTGCAACACATAAAGCCAGTTGGCCTGCTGCGCTGCCACCAAAAGCGGTGGGCTGAGTCATGGCAAATAAGCCCGCAGCTTTGGCCGCGGCTCTGACTTGGTCTTGAGCGTCCACCGCTGGCTGGTCTGCGTGAATCAGAAGGTGCTGGGTTGCAAATTTGGCGCAGTCGTCGCGCAGTTTTATTAGTTCTGGGGATAGCATTTCAGGCATAACAGTGGCTCAAAGGTTTGGGGCAATGGTGAACACAACGATGACTAACATCGCTATGAACATGCCGGCGAAGGTATAAAGAAGTATCGATTCTCTTTGCGCATATTGATAAATAAGTGCTTCTACTTCTTCTGGATCTCTTGCGGTAGCGCTTGTGGTCATTCTGTAGCGCGTCACGTCGCCTTTGCGGGTGGGTATTTTAACGAAGAGTTCTGGCGTTGCGTCCAACCTGCGGGCAACCTCGGCAAAGCTCACACCGGTTTTTTTTGCGATTTGAGTGGGGTGTAGGGCAACACTGCCAGCTTCCAAAAAACAGTAGTACATATCTAGAATGATATTGATCTTGCCACGGAATCTGAACTGAAAGGGAACTATGCCAAACATAACAGTCGGCCTCTCTGGGAGTGGAATATGTCAGGAGTATACCTTAGCTAAGATCCAGGCTGGATCAAATACCTCACAGTTTGCGATTGGCTGCTGTTCGGTTCGCGCTCGGGCAAAAGGGCACTTAGTCCTTGTGGCCCACGACCATTGCGCGCATGGGTCGAGGATGGCCTTCTACGGTAAGGGTTTGGTCATCGGCATCTAAGGAGTGCACCAGCGATTCAAAATGCATCCACGGCGTGCTGCGCTGCTCCTCCAAGGTAGTAGTAGATACATCAATGATATGAAGGTCACTGAACCCGGCCGTAGTCATCCAATTGCATAGATCATCCACGGTTGGTACACACCAAACATTGCGCATTCGGGCGTAGCGGTCTTCCGGGGATAAGCTGTCGGGGCCGTCCACTACCAGAGTCTCAATAATACCCTGGCCGCCACTGGGCGCGGTCAGGTTAAAGACTTTGTCGACATGCTCTTGTGGATCGCGGCGATGGTATAAAACCCCCATGCTGAAGACTCGGTCAAAGGTTGTGCTGTTGGGTATTTCTTCCACCTTTAACGGCAGTACCCAATTACGTCTGTCTTGAAAGTATTTCTGTATTGCCTGGTGCTGCATGCAAAATAGCAAAGTAGGGTCGATGCCTATGACTTCACTGGCGCCCGCGCCCAGCATGCGCCAGCCAAAATAGCCGTTACCACAGCCGATATCTAATACGCGCTGACCTTTGAAACTGCCAAGGGTTTTGCTCAGACGCCGCCATTTCCAATCTGAGTGCCATTCGGTGTCGATAAAAATATCATCGATTTGAAAAGGGCCTTTGCGCCAGGGGTGCAGAAGCATGAGTTGCTCTTGGAGTAGGCTGGTTGCGCCATCACTTAGATTTAGTTCGCAGCTAACCGCATCTGTTTGTAGTTGGACGTTTGCCTCATTAGGCGCCGCTGGAAGCCCATTGATGGCTTCCACCCAACGCGGAAAGTCGCCGTGATTTTCGCGGCGAAAACGCTCACTTAGCAGGTGTTTTGGCCATTCAGGTAAATTTTCGGGCCAGTCTAGAAATTCTATTGGTGCGCTCAAGAAGTGGGGAACCTTTTGTAGACTAAAAATGATGCCCAGTTAAGGCAACGAAACCATTGTTTGCTCTTGGTAAAACCGGCCTCCTGAAAGCGCAGGCGCTGCATTTCCTCGGTATCTACTTTCATCACATTTTCTAACGCCTGACGCTTTTGGCTCACCTCGATTTCGCTGTAGCCATTGGCTCGTTTCCAGTTCAGATGAGTTTCATCAAAAATACTTTGTGTTGCCACGTTAGCGTTGCGGACTTTTTCCGAAACAATGAGTAAGCCATTGGGGTGCATTTCTTCGCGTAGGCGGGTGAATAAAGCCAAGCGTTCTTCAGGGGCTAGGAACTGGGCAACGAAATTGAGTACCACTACCTTAGCGTCTTGTACCCGCGTGCTGAGTAAATCAGCGCATTGGAATGTAGCTCTGGGATCGCTAATTTGGTTTTGCGCTTCTTCGATCATGGCTGGGGAGTTATCCACGCCAATTACGCGAATATTAGCTGCTTGGCTCTGCTGCAAAATGGCCAGGGTAGATGCGCCAAGTGAGCAGCCCAGATCATAGGCGGTGCCTTCGCCGCCGAGATGCCGTGCGGCAATCAAGCCGGTCATGGGGATAATGGTTTCATAGCCCGGTACTGAACGTCGGATCATATCTGGGAACACGGCGACCACATCTTTGTTGAAGGCAAAGTCGACGATATGCTGTTGTTTATCTACATACACATTGTCATGCATGGTTGTTGGCCCTCTTTGTTTTTGTGGATGGTTTTTGTGGATGGTTTTTGTGGATAGTTCCTGTAGTTGGTGCTGATAACTCTTTGCTATGGTTTATCGCAAGTGTACGTTGCGATAGCCGGCGACCTTTACTAATCACATCACCGCTCAATAGCGGGAAGGGATCGCTAAATGGGCGTAGAGGTTGTGCCGCCTGCTCGCCGCGGCTGAACTGGCTTATTGTATTCAGAACAGGCTGCTACCCTGGGTCTGTGCGCAGCGGTGGTAGTGGGCAGTCTAAGGTGGCGCCTATTCCCTTAATGAGGGCAAATTGATCTTGGGTCAGCGTACCGTCTGCCAGTGCGGTATGAATGCAGGCTTTCATCAAGTGCGCTTTGAGGCTGGGTTTTAGGCCTTGCAGTTTACCCAGCGCATTGTTGAATGCTTCGTAGTCGAAATATTCTATCGTCGTGAAAGTTTTAGTCTTATTGGTCGGTAATAAATCCCAGCCTGCGTCAAAGGCGGAACTTTGTGCTTGTGGATCTGCAATGCCGGCTGCGGCGATAACGCTGAGCAATAAATGTAGTTCTGAAGTTAAGCGTTTCAATGAGCTGATATTGCCGCTACTTCTGCTTGGTGCAACAAAGTGTCCGTACAACTCTTGGGTCAAAATACGATGTAGTACCCATTCAAAAATATCTACCTGTTGATCGGCGACAATAAGTTGATTGGTGATGTCGTTGAAGCGTTCGTATTGTCTGGCTGACAGTTCTTTAAGGCTGGGAACAGCCATTTCCAGCAGTGTCAGTTTTTGTTCGTAGTTAGTCCTCATGAGCGCTGGTAGCAAACGATGTACATGCTTAGGTACCCCCTCTTCAGCGTTAAGGTCGACATACCTCAATTGTTTGTGTGCAACATCTGCCTCCACTGCTATGAGCATGGCATAAATCAATCCGCGAGCTTCAAAGGTGTCGTGGGCGGCGGATAACAGGACTTCATCTGCGTTTTGAATGAGCGCCCGGGCCTGGGCAAGATTGGCGCTGCCAATGCTTTCTAACAGCTCAGCTTGGTTAGCTCTAATCTGTGGTGTGGATGCCACTTCTGGAGCAGGTGTGGCCGTCGAGCCGTTGAAGCCAGAGGCCAGGGCCGATGTTTGGCTGCCGGTAGATTCTTTAGGTTGGCTGCCAGTGTCTTCAAATTTACCGCCCCAGCTTGGGTCTAAGGCTTGAATGCGCTTTTCTAACGGAGGGTGAGTGGACATTAGATTGGCAGCGAACGGCTTAATGGCACCAAAGAACATGTGACTACTTTGTTCCGCGTTAGCGTTTTCAATTTGTGATCCAACGCTATGACCGCCAATTTTTTTCAGAGCGTTGGCAATACCTTTGTTCGAGCGAGTAAATTGTACAGCTGCTGCGTCTGCCAGAAATTCACGTTGGCGGCTAACGGCAGCTTTAATTATGTTGCCGAAAAAAGTACCGCCATAACCGATGATCAATAAGCCGATACCCAGAGCGATTAAGCCGCCGCGTTCTTTGCTGCGGCTAAACATTGAACCTCTAAGAAAGCTGCCGCCAATGATGCCCAAAAATAGAATGCCGTGTAGTAATGCCATAAGTCGCAGATTTATGCGCATGTCGCCATTCAAAATATGGCTGAACTCGTGGGCAACTACACCCTGTAACTCTTCTCTATTGAGCAGATCTAGTGTGCCCTGATTAATACCAATAACGGCATCATTGGTCGAAAAGCCAGCAGCAAAGGCATTGATACTGTTTTCACGAATGAGATAAACCGGCGGCACGCTCAGTCCCGCAGCAATGGCCATTTCTTCGACTACGTTGAGTAAACGTTTTTCTTGAGCGTTACTCGTATTTTGATGGATCAGGATACCGCCCAAAGATTCGGCCACCGCTTTGCCGCCACCGCGCAGGGTTAAGTATTTAAATAGGCTGGCAACCGCCACCACGCCGCCTACGCCGAAGCTAATAAAAAACCAAGTCTCGGGTGGTGTTTGCGCAATAGTCTGGGCGAAATTGGATTCTGGATTTTCAAAGCTCAACATAATGGCTACGAGTAAGTTAGCCATGATGAGCAGTGAGACCAAGGCGGCTACAAACAAAAATGTAAGCTGCTTAGTCTTACTCTTAGCTTGGTCTTGGGCTTTGAAAAAGTTCATAGATTATTGTTACCCATTAATTGTTATGCCCCTCATTTGCTAAAGGTTGCTGTGCTAGAAGGAAATTTTGGGTGCTGCCTGAATAGCGGCAGAATCTTCAAATTCTAACAGTTGTGCATCACTGGGGTGACCAAAGGTTGCAGCAACCATCACGGGCGGAAAAGAGCTGCGGTAAGTATTGTATTCAGTGACTTGGTCATTAAAGGCTTGTCGAGAAAAGGCAACCTTGTTCTCAGTTGAGGTGAGCTCTTCAGTAAGTTGCATCATATTCTGATTGGCTTTGAGGTCAGGGTAGGCCTCCATAACCACATTAAGACGGCCCATGGCACTGCCTAATATACCCTCTGCTCCTGCAAGCTGCTGGATAGCTGCACCATTGCTCGGGTCTCCTGCGGCGGCGGCAAGGCCAGCAGAGGCGTCATTACGCGCGTTGATAACCGCTTCTAATGTCTCGCGCTCATGTGCCATATAGGCTTTAGCAGTTTCTACCAAATTTGGGATTAGGTCATAACGTCTTTTTAGTTGTACTTCGATTTGCGAAAAACCGTTTTCTTGGCGGTTTTTCAACGCGACAAGTTTGTTGTAGATAGCGACCAGCCAAAAAGCCAGTACCGCAACAACAACGAGCAGTATAATCATTTCCATGGCGACAATCCTATTAGGCAGATAAGGGGCTTATGATGAGGTTAGCTTGGGGAAATGCAACCAGCTTTTATATAAAAGGTCTATTTGCGTAGTGGCTGGTAGTGGCTGATGGTGATTAGTCTGTGTAGTGATAGGCTGCCCGTCATGAGTTTGTATTCGTCTGTCCGAGTCTGTTAGTTCAATTTTATTCGCTGTTTTAGCTTATACCTGCGCTGATGGTTTGAAGGCATTAGGTCTCTTTAAATACGGTGCGCTTAATCAGGAAATACCAATGACAGATAATCTGATGGTGTATTACCCCTATATCAAATTCATTCATCTGTTTTCGGTGATGATTTGGAGCATGAGCGCTGTGGGCGCTTATGTTTATTACTTTCGCACCACGCTATTTGAAGTAAAAAAAGATCCGCAAAATATGGAATTGCAACGGCGTTTGATTTGGGCCTATGAGCAATTTGATAAAACCGTAGTGCTTGAACACATCGCTTTTCCAATGCTGCTCATTACCGGGTTGTTGATGTTTTTAATGGCAGGTTGGACCACCGATAGTTCGTGGATGCTGGTCAAGTTGGTGATTGTGATCGGCTTTTTTGTTCCGCTGGAACTTTTAGATGTATGGATTTCGCATGTGCTGGGGCCCAGAATTTCAAAAAATAGAGAAAATGATGTAAATGGTTGGAATAAGGGCAGGGCACTGCACTGGCGGTTTCTGAAGACGGTGTCCCCTTGGGTGGCCGTTAGCATACCACTGGTGATTTTCTTGGCGGTGGTTAAGCCGGTGTTCTGGTAAGTAATTGCAGATTGATTAAAGAGGGGCTCGACAGGCCAAGGTCTCCCAATAGTGGCCGGTAGCGGCAAATAGCGGCATAGGTCTACAGAGGTCTACAGAGGTCTACAGAGGTCGATAAAAGCCAGTAAAGATCGGCGCATTAGCGCTTCACAAAACCCTTGTCGACCTTTAATGCCGCGACCGAATTAATCCGGTCGCGCCAGTTTCAGGTAAAGCAGTTAGTCAGGTAAGCCCAATACGCGTTTGGCAATGACATTCAATTGCACTTCGCTGGTGCCGCCTTCAATGGAGTTGGCTTTAGATCTCAACCATTGCCTGGTGGTGCCTATTTCCTTAGTAGAAAAAGCATCGCCACTCCAGCCCATAGCTTGCGTACCCATAATTTCTAACATGCGCTCATATTTGCGCTTGTTTTGTTCTGTGCCATAGAACTTAAAGATAGACGCCAGATTGCCGTCGGCTTTACCTGCTTTGGCTTCTTCCCCTGCACGAGCCATAGTCAGCTGAAAGGCTTTGTCATTGATTTCTTGTACAGCAACTTTTTCCCGGATCGCTGGATCTGCAATACGCCCAGCTTTTTCGCCCACATACGCTTTTGCAATGTCATGTAGCTTGCTAGATGAACCGCCCAAGGCGCTGTTGCCACCGATGCCTGAGATCATTTGTCGTTCGTGTTGCAGCAGACGCTTGGCAATGCCCCAGCCTTTGTTTAACTCGCCGACTAACTGAGTTTTGGGTACTCGAACATCGTCGAAGAAGGTTTGGCAAAAGGGCGAAGCGCCGCTGATTAGCTGGATTGGCGACGTACTCACGCCTTCGCTGGCCATATCGAACAAGAGAAAGCTGATGCCTTCGTGCTTGGAGACTTGCTGATTGGTGCGCACTAAACAAAAAATCCAGTCCGCTTCATTGGCGTAGGAGGTCCAAATTTTTGCGCCATTGACCAAGTAATGGTCGCCTTGGTCCTCTGCTTTTGTTTGTAGGCCAGCAAGGTCAGAGCCGAAGTTGGGTTCTGAATAACCCTGGCACCAGCGGATTTCGCCGCGAGCGATTTGCGGTAGGTAGTGTTTCTTTTGTTCTTCCGTGGCGAACTCAAGTAGTGCTGGCCCTAACATCCAGATACCAAAGCTCTGGAGTGGCGAGCGTGCTTTGATGCGGCCTAATTCTTGTTGCAGCACTTTGTCTTCGTCAGCGGTTAAACCGCCGCCGCCATACTCTGCCGGCCAGCGCGGTACTGTCCAACCTTTCTCAGCCATGCGCTCTAACCACAATTTACAATCTTCGTTAGCCCATTGCTGCTTACGACCACCCCACACGGTTTCCTCTTCTGGCATTGGCGTGCGCATTGAGGTTGGGCAGTTGGCCTCTAGCCAGCTTCTCGTGTCTGTTCTGAATGTGGATAGATCGCTCACCGTAGATTCCTCAAATTTATTGTTTTATACCTGCCGTGTATTTAAGCAGAGGCGTTTACTTAAGCAAAGGCTCAGGTGGATGATCCTATTGGGTTGGCGCTCATGCAAGCCGCTACTTTCGGACATGGGTTGGCCCAAGAGAGCGGCATTCTAATATTTGTGATTCTTTGCGGTATGATGGTACTTGTGAAAATATAATAAGGCTGCGCGATCATGGCAGAAGTTTCTGGGGAGCACTTTGACGGTGCAGCGTTTCGTCAAACAATGGGTAATTTTTGTTCCGGCATCGTCATAGTCACGGCAAATTTTGAAGGCGCGCCTGTGGGTTTTGCAGCGCAGTCATTTGTCTCGCTCTCGTTAGATCCGCCTTTGGTAGCTTTTTGTCCTGGCAAAACCTCTTCCAGTTGGCCAAAAATTCGCGCCAGCGGTGGCTTCTGTATCAATATTTTGGCAGCAAACCAAGCGGATGTTTGTGTCACCATGGCGCAACCAGGTGCTGATAAATTTGCCACTGTTGAGTGGCGTGAAGGTTTGTTAGGCGCACCGATATTAGCTGGTGTGTTGGCTCATATTGAATGCGATTTAGAAGTTGAACACGATGCTGGTGATCACACAATTGCTGTTGGCCGTGTGCGTCATTTTGAATCTTCTCAAAGCCAGAGTCAGCCTTTACTTTATTTTCGTAGCAAGTACGGGGCCTTTTCTGAATTTGATTAGGCTCAGGTTTAGTTAGGTGGCAGTTGCGCCGCGGAAATAGCCTATTTCTAATTGGGCTGCTTACGAAAAGCGGTAAAACCTAATGTCTTACCGCTTTGCCGTTCTTTAACTAGCGCGTTTCTTTTTAGGGCGCTAACGCTTCTCTCGTTTAGGGCGCTAACGCTTCTAGGCACTCCCAGTGCAGGTCGCCAAATACGCCATTTGGATTGACCGGCTGTATACAAACGTGGTCTGCGCCAGCGTCCATATGTTCGGCTATGCGTTCTTTGATTGCGTCTGCATCGCCGTAGGCAAAGGTAGCGTCTATAAACTTGTCACTGAGGTTGTCTATATCGGCCTCGTTCAAACCCATGCGCAACCAGTTGTTACGGTAGTTGGGTAGCTTGTTGTAAATGGATGCCACAGGTCGTGCTAGTTCTCGTGCCTTTGCAGTGTCTGTTTCCAAAATCACCTTTTGCTCTACACACAACAGCGGCCCTTCACCCAAAATGTCTCTAGCCATCTTGGTGTGAACGGGCGACGTGAAGTAGGGGTGAGCGCCATCGGTATTGGTTTTTGCTAATTCGAGCATTTTGGGGCCTAGGGCCGCAATGAGTGTCGGCGGTGTCTCAGCCGGGGGCAAGCCGTTGTACGGCGCTGTGGCCATACGCTCTAGGTATGTGCGCATAGTGGCAAGCGGTGGGCCGTACTCTAAACCTCTAACACCCTCAACTAAGGGCTTGTGGGATACCCCTATTGCTAGCGCGAAGCGGCCGCCAGATTGTTCTGCCAAAGTTTTTTGTGCAGCAACGGTAACGCCGGGTTCACGGTTATAGATGTTCACAATGCCCGTTGCCAAGTTGAGCTTTTGCGTATTTGCCATTAACCAAGAAGACATTACTAATGGGTCCTTGCCCACAGTTTCAGGCAGCCATAACGTGCCATAACCCAGCGCTTCCATGCGTTTTGCTGCGGTTGCGCCGTCTGCTGCTGACATACCGTCTAAGAAATACCAGACGCCAAGTTTGCCTAAATCCATAACCTATCTCTCCATTTTGCTTTTTTTGATAAATTTTTGTGAGCGTTAAAATTTGTGTTCTATGGCTTTATTTGCCGAACCTTACTATCTACCTTTAAACAGGCCCGGTCGACGTTCACTGACGGCGCGGATGCCCTCATACGCATCTTCTGTGGCGCGCAGCCATTGTTGCTCTGCCAGTTCGTGGACCGTGGCATTCGCCACCGCGTCAGCCAAACCTTGACGCATTGTTGCCCTCACGGACTGCATGGCTAGTGGTGCATTTTCTGCTAACTCGGAAGCCAGTTTTATCGCCGCGTTAAGCAATTCGCCTTCTGCCGCCACTTCATCTACAAGGCCTAAGG
>OJFS01000207.1_pt1 | contig 27288 bp, 24 predicted proteins | sample 1594231 | NCBI WGS metagenome assembly OJFS01 (sample SAMN05416847, study PRJEB24817) | seawater metagenome | isolation source: Sea water | place: Canada:Atlantic | collected 2013-07
GTGTATAAGAGACAGAGCCCATAGTCCTCGTTGGGGTATTTATCCTTTAATAGGCGGCATTTTTGCAATTATTGGCAGCGGTTTTTCACTGCGTCAAATCTGGCTACAAAATCTGCCCAAGGATCAGGTACCAAGTTGCGGTCCTGATCTTGCGTATATGATTGAGTCATTTCCACTGAGCGATTTACTCGCAGCCATGACATCAGGCACTGGAGACTGCGCGCAGGTGAGCTGGTCATTGCTTGGTTTGAGCATTCCGGCTTGGTTATTTGCTGGCTTTATGGTTCTACTCTTTGGCTGTGTCATGCAAATTCGTCAAGGTATTAAGTAGTACTCTTTAGCCAGTCGCGAGCAGAATGAGACGACAAAAATACTCCGAACGTTAGAGTCGGAGTACAGGAATTAAGAATGAGCGGAACCACAAAAAAGATATTAGTGGCCAACAGTAAAGGCGGCTGTGGCAAAACAACTATTGCTACCAACCTTGCTGTAGCGTTTGCCAATCAGGGTTTAAAGGTGTCGCTACTAGACTGTGATAGACAGGCAAGCTGCCTACATTGGGCTGAAGAGCGAGATGCCCAAGCACCTAACGTTAAAACTGTTGCCAATTATCATTCAGCCGACAAACTAGCAGAGCAAATTGTCCACGAACAAGATAACGACTCAGACGTTATTATTATGGATGTAACCGGGCGGCATACAGACGCCAGCTTGTTCGAAGAAGCACTCAAAGCAAGCGATCTTGTGCTGATACCGATGCTGGCATCTTCATTGGACATCAAAGCAGGCAAGCGCTTCGTAGCGGACTTAATGACGCACAGAGTAATGCGTGCCACGCCCAGACCTATAGGCGTAATTTATAACCGGGCGCAAAATAACTCGGCCAATAAGCAGCGGCTAGAAGATTTTCTGCGCTGCCTTGGTGTTCCGGTTATTACTGAAATCAAAGATTCACCAGTGTACGTAAACGCAGTGGAAGCTGGCGCCGGCGTAATAGAGATGAGAGAAAACGCGGCCGCAAACAAAGAGTACCCCGCGTGGCGCGATATTATGCTTTGGATAGACAGAAGAGCCTCAGGTCGACGTGAACTACCTCGCCCAATCCAAGCAGGAAGAAAAACAACTCGCGCCAACCCTAAGCAAGCAAGGATTTCCTAATCCAACAAATTGCATGGCGGTTTTGCTGGGTCTTTGAGTTTCATCAAAGACAATAAAAGTAGAATTTCTGAAAAACAATCGAAGATTCGCAACGGCGATTTCGACCCAAACCTTATTAATGCCTGAAACTCCAACTAGGAAAGAAGTAAATTAGCCGATGCTGCGTGTACAAGATCTAAAATTCGAGCGCGGCGATGACGTGCTTTTCGACGGTGTAAACCTTGTAGTCTACCCCGGCCAAAGAGTGGCCGTTGTCGGTCGCAATGGTGTGGGTAAATCCACATTTTTCAATTTAGTGTTAAAGAAACTCGAGGCCAGTGGCGGTGAAGTAGATTTCCCCGAAGACTGGCAGTTGGGTTATATGGCCCAGGAAGTGGAGATCAACGATCGTCCGGCCATAGAATTCATTATTGATGGACACAAAGAGTTGCGGAAAACCGAAAAAGCCATTGCCGAGACTGAGGATCCAGTAAAACTGGCGAATCTTTATACTCAGTACGATGACCAAGGTGGTTACCAGTCTGAGGCGCGCGCCGGTGAAATCTTATATGGCCTAGGCTTTAACGACGAAGAAGCAAAAAAGTCTTATCGTGACTTTTCCGGTGGCTGGCGTATTCGCCTAAACCTTGCCCAAGCTTTAATGGCACCCAGCGACATGCTGCTCTTGGACGAACCCACTAACCACTTAGATCTTGAAGCTATATTGTGGCTTGAGACTTGGTTAAAGCGCTTCCAAGGCGCCCTGCTTATTATTGCTCACGACAGAGCTTTTCTTGATGCCACCGTTACCCAGGTACTCTATCTCGCCGGTGCTGAGGGCAAATTCTATAAAGGCAATTATTCGTCATTTGAACGTCAACGCAGCGACGAGTTGGAGCGCGAACAGGCAATGGCGGTTAAACATCAGGCTCAGGTCAGTCACATACAACAGTTTGTCGACCGCTTTCGCGCTACCGCTAGTAAAGCGAAACAAGTGCAAAGCCGGATCAAGGCGCTGGAGCGGATGCAAACACAAGCTGCCCTGCATGTTGACTCAGATTATAGAGTTAACTTCAGCAATCCAGATAAAGTCTCCAACCCACTACTCAGCTTTCGCAAAATGGATCTTGGCTACGGCGATTCCGTGATTCTTAAGCAGGTGGGGCAAACCGTACTGCCCGGCGCGAGAATTGGCGTACTTGGTGCAAACGGCGCGGGTAAATCTACTCTGCTCAAAGCTATTGTTGGCGACCTAGAACCGCTAAATGGACAGCTTGAAAAAGGCACCCACTCGCATATTGGGTACTTTGCTCAACACCAGCTCGAATCATTAGATATGTCTTCTACCGCCTACGAGTCGATGATGGAGGTCAGGCCAGACTTTAGAGAGCAGCAGTGCAGAGACTACCTCGGAGGCTGGGGCTTCAACTTGCCGATGATACAGCGGCCCATTAAAAGCCTTTCTGGTGGCGAAAAAGCTCGCTTTGTTATGGCAATTTTGGCTTCAGAGAAACCCGCAGTGCTTGTCTTAGACGAGCCTACCAACCACCTCGATCTAGATATGCGCGACGCCTTAGCACTGGCGCTCCAGGCTTATACCGGTGCAGTCATTATCGTCGCTCACGACAGAAGCCTTCTGGCGAAAATTGTGGATGAGCTTTGGTTGGTAGAAAATGGCACATTGACCACTTACCATGGTGATATTGAGGATTACACTGCCGCCAGAATTGAAAACGGTTCAGCCGGCGGCGGCGGCAAAGAGACCGCAGGGTCAAAGAAAGCCCAACGCCAAGAACGCGCAGCTGCGAGGGCGTCACTGACGGAACTACGCAAGAGTGTGCGTAATTTCGAAAAGGAAATGGAGCGCAGCAATACTAAGCTGAAGGCTATTGAGGATATTTTGGCAGACCAAAAGACCTACGATGAAATGCCAGCAGAAGAATTGAATGATTTATTGGCAAAGGCTGCGAACTTACGCAAACAGGTCGATAAATCTGAGGAAGGTTGGTTAGCTGCAAGCGCAGAATTAGAAGGTATTAACTAGTTTTAGAGAGCCTGCTGAGTTACCGCACTAGTGAGACACGTTAACTAACCAGTGCGTTAGGTAAAAATAGGAGTTTGTATGAGAACATTTCCACAAACCAGAATGCGCCGGAACAGAGAAAAAGATTTTGTACGGCGTTTAGTACGAGAAAATCAACTTAGCGCCGATGACCTAATTTATCCGATGTTCATCATCGACGGCGACAATCAAGCCTCAGACATTGCATCTATGCCAGGTATCCAGCGCCTGTCCATAGACCTTGCGGTGAAAGAAGCAAAGATGCTCCACGATCTAGGCTTACCGGCTATTGCGTTGTTTCCGAATGTAGATAGCAAAGTGCGCACATTAGATGGCGCTGAAGCCTACAACCCAAATGGCCTTATTCCATTGGCGGTACAAGCGATTAAATCAGCAGTACCTGAACTTGGTATCATTACCGACGCGGCCTTGGATCCTTATACAACGCATGGCCAAGACGGCATCTTGGATGACGCTGGCTATGTAACAAACGACATGACCGTAGAGGCCCTTTGCCGACAGGCCACTGTGTGTGCCCGTGCAGGTGCTGACGTTATTGCCCCCTCAGATATGATGGACGGCAGAATTGGCGCTATACGCCAGGAGCTGGAAAGTTCTGGTTTTATTAATACGCGAATCATGGCGTATTCGGCAAAATATGCATCATCCTACTATGGGCCTTTTCGTGATGCTGTGGGCTCAACTAATAGCCTAGGTGGCGGCAATAAACAGACCTATCAAATGGACCCAGCCAATCTGGAAGAAGCCATTCATGAAGTTGGCTTAGACATTGAGGAAGGCGCTGACATGGTCATGGTGAAACCGGGTATGCCTTACTTAGATGTCTTACGTCGAGTCAAAGACAAATACCAAGTGCCTACTTTCGCCTACCAAGTTAGCGGCGAATACGCTATGCATGCAGGCGCAATTGAACAAGGATGGCTGGGCGAAGCGGTGATTGGTGAGAGTTTACTGTGCTTCAAGCGCGCAGGGGCCGATGGCATTTTGAGTTACTTCAGCAAGCAATGGCTAGTGTCCCATGCGGAACAAGGTTAAGACCGAATGCATAAAACTAGTCTACGACATAAATCTCAGCTCAATTTGAACTGAGGCTGAAATGTAGCAATCATTTCTCTGTCACTAGCGGCTTTAGCGGGACACATATAGTTTATCGGTGCTACAATTTTCTTTTCTAAAACATTAGGGGGCTCAGATGAGCGACAATATCGTTCATACCAGTGACGACGGCTTTCAAGAAGACGTTCTTAACTCAGATAAACCAGTTCTAGTAGATTACTGGGCTGAATGGTGCGGACCATGCAAAATGATTGCACCGATTTTGAGCGAAGTCGCTGGTGAATACGCTGACAGGATTAAGGTTTGCAAACTGGATATCGATGCTAATCAGGCAACACCGCCGAAGTACGGTATTAGAGGTATTCCAACACTTATGCTGTTCAAAAATGGTGAGGTAGAAGCGACTAAAGTAGGCGCGCTTTCCAAGTCTCAACTGCAGGCTTTTTTGGACAGTAATATCTAATTGGGAGCAGCTTAAAGATGTTCACAGAGTGGGCCTAGCGTAGGTCCATTTTGTTGTAGCGCCAGAGCTGAAGTAGGAGATTGTCAAAAAGCTTTAGCGAAGAGGCAGTTTAGAACCAAATTTCTTCACATTAGCCGCATTCCTAGTCAAAAAATCATATCATTTAGATTGTTTTTACTCCTTGACCCCCAGCCTGAAGTCACTAGACTGAGAGGCGAGAGATGCAGCAAATTTAGATTTAGAAGAAGTACCAAGTTTAAATTTCGAAATAACCTTCGAGCCCCATCTCCCACAGACCCCCTTTATTTATTATCACGCCTAATTTCCCTGTGCATTCGTTGTAGCACTGCGGAGAATTCAAACAACACTACTACGGTTTTCATACTAATATGGCAATGCACCTTTCAGATTTAAAACGCCAACCTGTCGCAGAACTCATGGAGACTGCTCGTGAGATGGGTTTGGAAAATGTCGGCAGATCACGCAAACAAGAAGTTATTGCGGCGATAGTACGCAAACAATCTAAAAACGGCGAAGACATTTACGGCGAAGGTACGCTTGAAATCCTTCAGGATGGCTTCGGCTTTTTGCGCTCACCTGACAGCTCTTACCTCGCTGGCCCAGATGATATTTATGTATCTCCAAGTCAAGTCAGACGTTTCAATCTGCGCACTGGCGACAGCATTGCTGGAAAAATTCGCCCACCTAAAGACGGCGAAAGATATTTTGCGCTACTTAAAGTAGATGAAATCAACTTCAGTGAAAGCAGCAGCAAAACGCACAAAGTCTTATTCGAAAACCTTACCCCACTGTTTCCTGACGAAAGACTACAGCTAGAGCGTGGTAACGGTAGTACCGAAGATTTAACCGCTAGGATCATGGATCTTGTAGCACCTATCGGTAAAGGCCAAAGAGCACTGATAGTTTCGCCTCCTAAAGCAGGTAAAACATTAGTTCTGCAAAATATTGCCCAATCCATTGCATCGAATAATCCTGAGACTGTACTTATTGTACTTCTCATTGATGAGCGCCCAGAAGAAGTAACTGAAATGCAGCGCTCTGTTCGCGGCGAAGTAGTGGCCTCCACCTTTGACGAGCCACCCTCGCGCCACGTACAAGTTGCTGAGATGGTTATTGAAAAAGCTAAGCGCTTGGTTGAGAACAAAAAGGATGTGGTTATTCTTCTCGACTCCATTACACGCTTGGCTAGAGCCTACAACACCATTGTGCCTTCATCAGGCAAAGTATTGACCGGTGGTGTAGACGCCCACGCACTAGAGCGTCCAAAGCGTTTCTTCGGCGCAGCAAGAAATATCGAAGAAGGCGGCAGCCTGACCATCGTAGCTACTGCGCTAGTAGACACAGGTTCAAAGATGGACGAAGTGATTTACGAAGAGTTTAAGGGTACGGGTAATCAAGAATTACATCTTGAACGTAAAATTGCAGAGAAGCGCGTTTACCCAGCAATCAACATACGTAGATCAGCGACACGTCGTGAAGAACTACTGATGACTGAAGAAGAATTACAAAGAGTTTGGATTCTGCGCAAACTATTGCACGACATGGACGATATAGCGGCCATTGAATTTATTTTAGACAAGTTGAAAGAAACCAAAACCAACAACGATTTCTTTAATTCAATGAAGCGATAGCATAACGCCGCCGTCGAAAACGTAAGAAAAGCCTGCGGTGGAAGACAGAACAATAGCAAAGAGCACGGCTGCGACTAAAATGACAGAAAATAGGAGTCGGGAGCAGCTGAGGTTCATTCCACTCAGCAGAGTCTCGAAGTAGATCTTGCTTAGCTGGTAGGCGAGAAAATTTCTTGGCTCGACCCTACCCCAACGAATTGCGCTTCAAAAAATCAAGCCGTCAACAAATCATGCCTTTAACAGATATTGTAAAGCGCTTTGAGCATCACCAAGTCCATGACAAGCTTGTCCTAGTTCGCGGTAAATTTCACTGCGAATTAAGTCACCCTCTGGGGCTTGAGCCAACGCACTTTCAAAGTAATCTCTAGCTAAAGAGACCTGTCGCTGAGCAATTGCAAGGCGGCCCAACGCCATCAACAACGCAACATTGTCAGGGTTTTTCTTTAACCACTTTTTCCCTTGGATAAGCTGGGCTTCAACATTTGAGCCATGTGTTTTTCCGAAGCACAGCACCAATTGATCATCCCATTTGGCGGCCAGGGCGTACTCTATGGCAGCAAGCGCGTCTTCGGTGCGCACTAACAACAGGAAATCGACCCACGCACTATAAATAGCAACGTTGCTCTTGAGAGCCTTAGGTATAATTTTCAGAGCATCTGCAATGTTCGACTCAGCTAATAATCGAGCCGCCCAAACTCTCTCAAAGTCCTGCTCAAACACTTCTTTTTTCAACAACTTTTGTTTTTCCAAAGTCGGCCAAAGCTTTTTTACGTCCAACCAACGGTGTTCATTGAGGTAGGCTCTGGCTAGCACTACCAACCTTTGACCCGAGCACTCGCCAGCCAAGTGTATTGGCTCGAGGATTTCTATAACATCTGCGCTTTCGCCCTGGGCAATTTGCCAGGTCATCATTATGTTTCCAATGGACTGGTCAGTATCCGGCAGTAAGGATTTAGCCGCTTCCAACGCACTAACTTCCACCTCTTTGTTGCCCAATTCATGTGCTGCACGTGCTAGACCAAGATTACTGGCCAGATCAATGTCGCCAAGCTTCTTAGCTTGTAAGAAGTCTCTTTGGGCCAACACCCACTTACCCTGCAACAATGCTAGCGCAGCCGTCTCTGAAAGCACACGAAGCCCCCTGACTTTGCGCTGCCCGGTCCAACCTAGTAGCCAACTACTGCCGCGCAAAAAAGCACGTAAGGTTAAGTAAATCAAACGCAGTACAACAGCAATAGCGGTTAGCGCTACGAGGCTTCCCCACAGAGTGGTCTCCGCAGCAATATCGCCTATGCGTACCAATATGTAGCCGGAGTCGTCGAGCCAGTAGCCAACGCCTAGGGCTGCAAGCAGCAAAACGAGTAATACTGTTAGCAGCCTCATTCCGCGGCAAGCTCGGCTTTACTCAGCATCTCTAAAGATGCAGAAATATCAGTCAACTCTGGTGTCAGATCAATAACTGAGAGTTCTTGAATATTGGCCAGAAGTTGCATCTCTAGGGAGCCATTGACATCAAAGTACTCTATCGTAGTTGTCTTAGCTCGGAGTAGGCTAGCTTGATAAACCTGCTCTTGTCCCTGGAGCAAGGCTAACTGAGCTTGCTCTATAGCCAAGCTAATTCTGAGTCGTGCGAGCACTACAACCTCATGGGTGGGCAAGAGTTTCGGCAGTGTTTGATTGTCTGTCTCTTCAACTAAAGAGCTGACGCGAATGAGGCTTTTGAGCCGATCAAGTATTTGCTGCCACCAGACCTGCGTTGGCGGCGCTCCTTTTGGTTCGGTTAACGCCGTATTGTTTTGCTTAGAGAGGCCGCTGGGAATGTCACCCTTGAGCGTTTCTAGGCGGATATAGATTTCTTCAATGTTGACAACTTCGACGCGCGCAAGTGAGGCAATATCGTCGGCTAGTTTTGCTCGGAGTGGGAACGGCGCGAGGTCGCCAAGGTCTTGAAGGATTGCCTCCGCGCTAGTTAATGCCCGTAATGCGAAAACTGTATCTCGCTGCATTATTAGGCTACGGTTTGCCTCTCGCAACAAATAGCCCGCTTCTGCCAATCGCCACTTATTTGGCGTGGTTGGCTTACTCGCTGTAACCAATTCCAATCCGGTCTGTAGATCTATCTCAGCCTGACTTAGACGCTGTTCAATTTTTTCATCTAGCTGACTCTGCAGCGCTAGTTGGCGTTGCTCCATAGTAGCGGTTGCCGAAGACAACTGATCTGTCACTTTTGTCGATAACGTTTGTCGCGCAGCGTCACTTTCGGCAATAACTTTGTCTAATGGGCTGTTTTGCACCAACTGTAAATACAAAAAACCCGCTAACGCTAACCCGCTGCCAGCCAAAATGAAGGTCAAAAATATGAAGAACCTGCCCGAGCTACTCATTCTATTTTTAGTCAATCCTGTTTCCTTTCGCTGCGGATTAGGTTGCGCCTTAACGTTTACACCCGCTCCTTTAGGTTCGATATTTTGTTCTTCATGCATTTTCTATTCTCGCAAGTGCGTTGAGTAATGACCGGGCATCCATGCCTTGCGCATTAACAACCCTAGAAAAACCCAATTCTAAACTAAGATTGGCGACACGTTCAGAGGGGACAACAAAATTCGCAGATAAACTGCCGCCGAGTTCTCGCCAGACTTTGGCTGCAGCTATAAAGCCGTGGGTAGAACCAACAAGAATTACGTTCGCGTTGACAATGGACGGGTTCTCTATAGACCGAACGATACGGCGGTAGAGTGTTACCACACTGAGGTGACAGCGCTGCATCAGTGACTTGTGAAGAATGTCACGCCCGTCTTCGCCGCAGAAAATCCAAACATGTTCATCCGCCTTTATGCTTTGCACCGTCGGGCAAGCTAACAAGCCTTCGGAGCTCGCGTGTTCAGGTTCAATGACACTAAGTCCACCGGCCTTAAGAATATCTGCAGTACTTGGACCAATCGCTAGAAATGTGCAGGTTCTGTGTGCTTCACAATAGACCTTGGCCAAATATTGCCTGGCCGCGTGTTGGGATAAAAAGATACACAAATCCGGCGCATTAATTTTTTGCGATGGATTGAGTTTAGGCGGCAGCAACTGAATTTCGGTAACCGACTCACAAATGCTTTTGTAGCCCTCAGGAATTAGCTGAGCGGCGATGCGCGATGCACTCGGTTCTGTCAGAGTTATCCAGATTTTTGTCACATTTTCAGCCGTTTTTAATCAGTGCTTATCTTGCCTTATGCTATCCAAAATCTCACCCGCACCATTGGCGAGAAGCTCGGCGACAGCTTGGCCCGCTAACGTTATTGGATCGCTTCCGGTGACCGTACTGCGGATAATTTTTGCACCAATGCCATCGGCTACTAATGCAGAGAGCTGTATTTGTGTAGAAGAGGTGAAGTGTGCCGAGGCAGCTACTGGCAGCGCGCAATCTGCACCTAGCCCAGCACTGATGCCTCGCTCTGCAATCACACAGGCACTGGTTTGTGCGTCCAGCAAGGGAGTGAGAAATTCTTCGATAGCGCTGCCCTGTAATATTTCTACACCTAGGGCCCCCTGACCTGGAGCCGGCAGACACTCGGTTACTGACAGGGGATGCAGGTCATCACGGTGCAGTTCAAGGCGGGCTAAGCCAGCTGCGGCTAGAACAATACCGTCGAACTCGCCGGAATCGAGTTTTTCCAGGCGTGTACCGACGTTGCCGCGAATTGGCAACACTTCTAAATCTGGACGAATCGCCAAAATTTGAGATTTTCGACGCAAGCTAGATGAGCCTATTCGAGAGCCTACAGGCAGTGCCTCAAGTGGACCTTTGGAGCTGACTAGAACGTCACGAATATCATCGCGGAACGCTATTAGGGGTAGGCTAAATCCGTCAGGCATCACAGCCGGTAGATCTTTTACGGAATGCACGGCCATATCCGCACGTCCGTCGAGCATTGCTACTTCAAGCTCCTTAATGAACAAACCTTTGCCGCCAATCTCACTTAGAGGAGCATCTAGCCACCGATCACCTTTAGTACTCATGCCAACCAGTGTTACTTCAATTTCTGGGTGAGCTGCTAGCAACTGCGTACGCAAAAACCTAGCCTGCCACAATGCAAGTTTGCTCTCACGAGTGGCAATTCTAATATTCTTCATAAGGTCCTAATAATTACAGCCGCCTTATAACTTTGCGGACTCCAGGTAAATGTCGTCGGCTAATATCCACAGTCTCTTCAATATCGTTCAATCTGACACCTATCTGTCCAGATACGCTTTTTTCGAGGCCCAAAATATGATGCTTAGCCACCAGCGCATTACGATGGATACGAAGAAAAATATCAGCAAATTCCTTCTCTAGTTCGCGCAGCGTCTCGTCAATGATAACCTCTCCGCCAGCATGACGCACCGAAACATATTTTTGATCCGCTCTCAGATACCGAATATCACTCACATTAACCAGCTCCACGCCTTTATAGGTACGTGCGCAAATGTGCGCTCGTCGAGTTTCGTCTACCCCATGTAGCGAGGCCAATTGCAGGCGATTCAAGCGAGTAGATTTGTCCAGCGCCGCAATCAAGTGCTCTTTCCTGACCGGCTTTAATAAATAGCCCACTGCCTGTAACTCAAAAGCCTTAATTGCGTGTTCTTCGAACGCAGTGCAGAACACCACAGCGGGAGAATCTTTTTGACCAAGAAAATGTCTGGCAGTTTCGATGCCGTCCATTCCTGGCATTCTAATATCGAGCAAAAAAAAGGTCAGGACGTAGGTCTTCGCTTATCCGCAATGCCTCTAAACCAGTCCCTACATCGCCTATAATTTCGTGGCGCCCATCACTTTCAAGCATGCGGCGCAGCCTGTCTCGCGCGAGAGTTTCGTCATCCACTATAAGAATTCGCATAGCCGTTGGCCTCTTTTACTGAGCGATCGGTACTTTAGGGCACCGCAACTTTGTCAAAAATATCTTTCCCTGTAGCGAGGTTCTTAGCTGAGCTTTAGCCCCATAGAGCACCTCCAATCTAGAGCGGATGTTGTCTATTGCCAAGTTATTACTTTTGCCCGCAGAGTTAGAATTGTTTCTCTCCATATGGTCCTCTGACCCATAAACCGAATCGTACTGTGGCACTGGATTTGTAATGGTGATCACCATGTCATCATCGAGATACTCAAGATCAAAATTTATCGTTCCGCCCTCAGGAATAGGCTGCACACCATGATAGATTGCGTTTTCCAACAATGGTTGCAGTAGTAGGAGCGGAATTTTTGGCGATACTTTTGCCTCGGCAATTGTCCAATTCATTACCAAGCGCTCACCTAAGCGTAAGCCCTCAATTCGCACATATCGCCTACACAAATCCAGTTCGTCCTCAAGCCGCACAAAACTTCCTTCCTCCTGCAAGCTGGCACGAAATAGTTCGGACAAATCTTCTACGACTTGCTCAGCGGTTTCGGGGTCCGAAGGAATCAAACTGGCGATAATATTCATACTGTTGAAAAGAAAATGCGGGCGAATCCGCGACTGCAGAGCCTGGATTTTGGAATGAAGTTCCGATTCTTCCTGGCGTATTAATCGGTGTCGAAGCACGCTAAATCTCAGGTAAATACCTAGACAAAGAATGACAATCGCTATGCGTCTCGGCAGAAGATATTCCGGGGAGGGTTCATTAGAAAAAATCATATTCATGATGAAGTGCACTGCGATAGTGCTAGCAATACCTATTATAAATACGCAGATCACCGATATTAGTATAGGGGTGCGAGCAATGAAGCCTTTCAGGTTCTGTACCACAACACTAAAAAGCAATGCCACCCAGAGAGCAAACAGCGATGTGAAAATAAAATGGTGCCATGTCATTTCACTACTCAGCGCCCAACTACACAGGCCAAGCAACAACCCGACGACTACTAGAAGAAATAGAGTTCTCGGTGCCAGCAAATCTGGCATCACTAAACGCTCAGAACTATAAACTGACTCTATAAGCTTGGTAATCAAAATATATCACCTAATGACATTTTTCCAACCTCAGGCCAACAACTTGGCTACTAAATCTTCATTGCTTGGTATACTGCCCAGAAGAAATTCACAAAATTCCCCATGGAAACAGAATAGCATAATGGTAAACAAAACCGATCATTCAGAAAATACAACCGATCAGAGTTTACTGAGAGGACGATTTAGCGAAGCAACAGATGAGTTCGTTGAAATTTTCACCGCATCTGTCAGCTTTGACCAACGCCTATATAAAGAAGATATACGCGGCTCTCTTGCACATGCTCAAATGCTATTGAAAATCAAAATGCTGACCTCCGGTGAATTTGATCAGATAAAAGGTGGTTTGGACGCGATAAAAGGTGAAATCGAGACCGGAAAGATGACATGGAGTGTCGCGCTCGAAGATGTTCATATGAATATTGAGCATCGGCTTATCCAGCTAATTGGCGATACTGGTAAAAAACTGCACACTGGAAGGTCACGAAATGACCAAGTAGCTACGGATATACGGCTCTATTTACGCGACGCAATCGACGAGATTTTTGACCTTGAGTCAGCTTTATTACACCGTTTAGCTGACCTTGCAGAAAAGCATCACGACACCATTCTGCCGGGTTTTACTCATTTACAAGCTGCCCAACCCATCACTTTCGGCCACCACCTAATGGCTTGGTTTGCTATGCTCAATAGAGATAGAAGCAGATTAGTGGACTGCCGCAAGCGCACTAACCAACTGCCTTTGGGCGCAGCCGCGCTGGCAGGCACGCCCTACAAGCCAGATAGAGAATACATGGCGGCACTTTTGGAATTTGAAGGCGTGTGCGAAAATTCACTCGACGCAGTCAGTGACCGAGATTTTGCCATTGAGTTCTGCTCCGTCGCAGCCCTTACGCTAACCCACATGTCTCGGTGGTGCGAAGAGCTGATCTTATGGTCAAGCCAACAATTTAGCTTCATCGACTTACCAGATAGATTTTGTACCGGTTCAAGCATCATGCCGCAAAAGAAAAACCCAGATGTACCCGAACTTATTCGCGGCAAAACTGGCCGGGTTAATGGCAATTTAATTTCTATGTTGACCCTGATGAAGAGCCAACCCTTGGCTTACAATAAGGACAATCAAGAGGATAAAGAACCACTTTTTGATTCAGTGGATACGCTGCGAGATTGCCTCACTGCACTAGTAGGGTTGGTACCGAATATAATTCCAAACAAAGTGAATATGCGCCAAGCAGCACTGTCTGGTTTCACTACCGCTACAGATCTAGCCGACTATTTGGTTAGAAAAGGCCTGCCCTTTAGAGATGCTCACGAGGTAGTGGGCGAAGCAGTACAACGCGCAATTGAACTAGGCAAACCACTTGAGGCCTTATCTATTGAAGAGCTTGCCGGGGGCGCGTCGGATATAATTGATGAAGATGTTTACGAGGTACTTACGCTCACCGGATCTGTGGCTGCCAGAGATCACCTGGGTGGCACAGCGCCACGCCAAGTTCTTAAAGCGATAGCAACAGCCCGCAGGCTTATATAGACCGCTATTGAGACTGGTTTAGCGCCCTATACAGCACCGAGCCAAAACTTTTACAAAATTTGTAAAAGTGGCCCAAGCCAAAATGGGACTTTTGCGAATGCGAAAAACGCTTTGCCGGCAAACACTCAAGCTAGAATCACCTGCCCTCTAGGGTGCAGGCGTCAGAAGCCGTTGTAGCATTCAACAAAAGCTAGTGAATGTGCGTGAAAAAATAGGAATAGCAGATATGAAGTGGATCGTTTTGGCATATATTTCCAGTCTTATTGTGACATGCGGACAAAAAGGTCCCTTGCAGCTGCCCGACTATGAAGAAACCGGGCAGAGCGTTGGGCGGCTAATAGCCCAACCAATTCATCACTCTTTATCCACGCCAAGACAAACCGCAAGGACAATGACCCCGTGACTTTAGGAAACTCCGAAAACGAATTTACTGCCGCAAAGTACGTACAGGATGATCTGTATATTGAGCAAACTGCCTTGAGTAAAATTGCCGACGCCATTGGCACACCTGCTTATGTTTACTCAAAGGGTTATTTAACCGAACAATATAATCTACTAAGTGAGGCGCTCAGCAGTACGCCTCACCGAATACATTACTCAGTGAAAGCCAATTCCAACTTGGCAATACTTTCGTTATTCAAGTCGCTAGGCGCAGGTTTTGACATCGTGTCTGCTGGAGAGCTTAGTCGCGTGCTGGCTGTTGGCGGTGACCCGGCTTCGGTGATTTTTTCTGGTGTGGGTAAATCTGTTGAGGAGATCAACTTCGCATTGAAGGCTGGAATAGGCTGTTTCAATGTAGAAAGTCGCGGTGAGCTTTTACGCATTATGACCCAGGCTGAACTGCTGGGATGTGTTGCCAATGTTGCGATTCGAGTGAATCCAAACGTAGATGCAAAGACCCACCCCTATATCGCAACCGGTCTCAAAGAAAATAAATTTGGTGTAACCAAGGAAGAAGCCTTGGCACTTTATTTACTTGCCGCAAAAAACCCAGCTCTTAACCTCACCGGCATTGACTGCCATATTGGTTCGCAAATTAATGAGCCTGAACCGTTGCTGCAAGCGCTGACAAGTATTTTGGAGCTACGAGACACCCTAGAAAAGCATGGCATTTCTCTCCAACATATAGATCTAGGGGGCGGCTTTGGCGTTCGTTATCAAGATGAGACGCCCCTTGACATTAATGATTGGGGAGCCAGTGTCGGTCAAATTTTAGGCGGCAGAGATTTGCAGCTACGCATTGAACCGGGCAGATTCCTCACTGCGAATGCAGGCGTTTTACTTACGCGGGTGGAATATTTGAAAGTCGCGGACGAGCCAGACCACAAAAATTTTGCAGTAGTTGATGCAGCAATGAATGATCTGATTCGACCATCATTGTACCAAGCCTGGCATGAGGTAATGCCGGTAGACAAGTCATCCAGCGTAGCACCACTAGAATGGGATATTGTTGGTCCAATTTGTGAATCTGGAGATTTTCTGGCTAAGCAAAGGACTTTGGCATTAGCCCAGGACGATTTAGTCGCAGTGCTTTCTATAGGTGCATACGGCTCGGTCCTTGCCTCAAACTACAATACTCGAGGCCGAGCGCCAGAGGTCTTAGTTGACGGTAGCGAATTTAAAGTGGTTAGGCGACGCGAAACCATTCAAGATCAATTACGCCTAGAACTAGAGCAAACAGACCACTAGACTAGATTCATGATCATTAACCCACCAAAGTTAAACCCAACGGACTATCGGCTGTGAATACCACGCGTATTTTTTACAAAATGCACAGTCTTGGAAATGACTTCATGGTGTTAGATTCGGTGAGCAATGCGCAAAAGGTCAACCCAGAACTCGTGCGCTCTTGGTCCGACAGAAAGTTAGGCATAGGTTTCGATCAGCTGTTGATTATTGCGCCGCCCACTGTAGCGAATGCTGATTTCGATTATCAAATTTTCAACGCTGATGGCACAGAAGCTCAGCAATGCGGCAACGGCACACGTTGTGTGGCCTTTCTTGCTCACCATTTGGGCTTAAGTAAGAACGATCACCTGCTCTGGAATTCTGCCGGGGGAATGATAGAAACCACCCTGCAAAGTTCCCAGCAGATTCAAACATTAATGCCCGCACCAATACTTGAACACAAAAACATCCCATTTGTCGGTAAAACCCAACAGCTTACTGAAGATATTGCTGTTTGCGGCCAGACCTTTTGCGTTACGCCGGTATCAATGGGCAACCCGCACGGGGTGATTTTTGTAGATAGCCTGATAGATCTAGATGTGCAAAAAATAGGCGGCGAGATGACCGCGCACGAATTTTTTCCAGAACATGCCAATATTGGCTTTTGCCAAATAGTCGATGAACATTTTGTACGCCTGCGCGTTTACGAGCGCGGCGTTGGTGAAACATTGGCCTGTGGCACAGGCGCTTGTGCAGCAGTGGTAGCCGCGCACCTAAACGGTCACGTTAGTGGCAAAGTAAAAGTATCCTTGCCTGGCGGCAAGTTACGTATTCGGTGGTCTGGAATAGGTCAACAAGTGGTCATGAGCGGCGACGCTAACCTTGTTCATCGCGGCGAAATTGAAATGGAGAGCTAACTCGTGCACTTACATAATGAAGGCGAAGACGCAAAAAATAAAATCAGTGAACAAGAAATTCTCGATTACCTGCGCAAGCATCCGGATTTTTTCCAGAGGCACTTAACCGCGCTATCCGAGCTTACCTTACCTCATGAATCTGGTGGTGCAGTGTCTTTAGTAGAGCGGCAGATTGATATTCTTAGAGATCGTAATGTCGCAATGCGACGGCGCATGAACGAACTTCTACATGCCGCACGTACCAATGACGAAATTTTTGCTAAGACTCGCTCACTGAATTTGGCTTTGCTTGAGGTAAGTTCTTGGCACGAGCTTAACGAGGTACTGGCAACTCATGTGTTAGTAGATTTTGAGGCAGATTTTGTTTGTGCGCATATGTTGGATGCTGATTTGGCCCTATCTTTGGACCATATTCAGCATCATCTCAATGAACTGCCCTTCCAGCACCTGCAAAACAGTAACGATGCAGCGTGCACAGCACTGCGTCAAAGCGAACTCGAAAAAATGTTTCCCATGTCTAATCACGACGAATCAGGTAGCGCCGTGATCTTAGCCTTAACGCTCAATAAAGGTACTGGCGCATTGTGTATAGGCAGCCGCGACGCCAATCGTTTCGCAAAGAACATGGATACTCTTTTCGTCAAATACATCGCTGACATTTTGGGCAAAGTCATGAATCGACTTGCCGACTGATGTCTGATTCACAGACACTCGTCGAAAAGTATTTGCGCCACCTGATGGTGGTGCGCAACTGCTCCGGGCACACGCTAAGTGCCTATAAGCGCGAAATCGGCCGGTTCGTGGATTTTTTAGCTAAACCCCTTGTGCATGGAACGCCCCAGGACGTCACGGCATTTATTTCCAAACTCCGTCATCGAGATTTAAGCAGCAAAAGTATCCAACGTAACCTATCAGCGATAAGGAGCTTTTACAGCTATTTGGTTGACCAAGAAATAGTAACCACAAATCCAGCAACCATTGCGCGATCACCGAAGGTTAAGCGCCGTTTACCTAAGGTTCTAGACACCGACCAAGCCGCACGCCTATTAGACTTTCAGCCCCAAAACACAAAGGAAAAACGTGATAAAGCCATTATTGAATTGCTTTACGGCAGCGGCTTACGATTGATGGAAGTTGTTGGCTTGTCTATTGGGGATTTAGATTTAGCCGCTGGTTTTGTCACAGTACTGGGCAAGGGCAATAAGGTACGGCAAGTGCCATTGGGGCGACTATGTATTAGAGCACTGGAAGAATGGCTAGCCGCACACCCGTCTGTATCCAATGACGCGCCACTGTTCCCCAGCAAAAATGGCACGCCAATCAGTCCACGAACAATACAAAAACGACTTAAAGACATTGCAGTTGTTCAATTGGGCGACAACAGTTTGCATCCGCATATGTTGCGCCACAGCTACGCAACCCATATGCTCGAGTCATCTGGAGATCTACGCGGCATTCAAGAATTACTTGGACACAACGACATTTCTACAACACAAATTTATACCCACTTAGATTTTCAACATTTGGCCAAAGTCTACGACAAAGCTCATCCAAGAGCTAAATCTCAACCTGACAAAAGTGACAACGGCTGATAAAAATTACCCAAGACTGATCAATTTTTGATCATGTGTTTGCAAAACAAAAAAGAGAAAAATGAACACACCTAACAACAAGATTGAGATCGTTACACTAGATTTAGACAACACGCTTTGGGATGTTGAAGCTACGATAATAGTGGCGGAAAGAAATATGCGCCAATGGATGGAGGATAATATCCCCGAGGCATTGAACCTTTACAAATCCGACGCCACCGCGGAGATTCGTAATCAGGTGGTCGCAGACAACCCAACAAAAATCCATGACCTTACCTTTCTTCGCACAGAGGTCTTGTTCAAGATCATCACGGCTACAGGCGTGGCACAAGAACAGGCGCGGAGTCTTGCATTGGAGACCTTCTCAGTCTTCTTTAAGGGTCGAAATGACGTTGCCTTTTTTCCCGGCGCATTAGAGATGTTAGACGTGCTCTCGCAACGTTACACATTGTTCGCCCTGACCAATGGCAACGCAGATGTGGAACAAGTAGGTATTGCTAAGTTTCTCGCCGGCGCAGTGTCTAGCGCGGATGTAGGTGCAAGCAAACCCAATAGGCTAATGTTTGATGCGGTATTAGCTAAAGCTGGGGCTACCGCTGATCAGTGCATACACGTGGGAGATCACTTAACCGACGATATAGAAGGCGCCAAGAATGTAGGCATGCATACATTGTGGGTCAACTTAACAGGACACGAGCCCAGCGCAGATCAAACCAAAGCGAACATTGAAATAACAAATTTGAACGAGCTACCTAGCGCATTAGCGGCTTATCAAGACAGCCTTTAGCAAGCTAAACACCGTTAAGTTCCACGGCGACTGAACCGCAGTGCTTAGATGTTTCTACAACCTCTAGACTTATCGACCGCCTTTTACGAACTTCTTTTAGAGCTGTTTTTTTTGCGCTTCTGTTTGCGTCGTTTTGGAATTGCTGTTTAGCTTTGCTGCAATCTTAGCAATTTTTTGCTGTCGTGAGTTTGCACACCTCAGTGCTGACTTTCTAAACCCGCGCTGCTAAATAGTCTTTTACTGCTTCAATGCTGGCATCAATATGCCCTTTGCGCACAGGCAAACCTGACAATGCTTCTAATGAAGGGTGAGTAGGGGTAATGCCCGTAGCTTCTATCACTGCTTCCGGAAATTTTGCGGGGTGCGCAGTCGCAATACAAATCCTTGGCGTGCTTAAACCACCACCCTGAGCTTTTGTTGCTGCGTAACCAACGGCCGTGTGCGGGTCTAGTATATATTCGTACTTAGACTTCGCTTCCGCCATAGCCTTAAGCGTTGCCCCGCGATCTACCGCCACCGCGGTAAAGAGTTTATCTGTGGGCGCACCACCAATACTGGCTTTGCCGGTTTCGTTAAACTCAGCCATGAACGCACATAGTTGAGTGCTGTCCTGGTCAAAATAGTAATAGAGAAAGCGCTCAAAATTGCTGGCCACCTGAATATCCATAGCCGGCGACAGCGTTTGGTGCACCTCCCCTCGAGAGTACTCACCTGATTGAAAGAACCTGGCCAAAATATCGTTTTCGTTCGTCGCCAATAATAGATTAGCAATGGGGAAGCCCATTTTATGTGCGAGATAAGCCGCAAACACATTACCAAAATTACCTGTAGGTACTGCGAAATTCGCCGGCTGATCTGTACGCAAACTCGCATAGGCGTAGTAAACAATCTGTGCCATGACCCGCGCCCAATTCACAGAATTCACGGCGCCCAGACCATATTTGGCCTTGAAATCCGCATCTGCAAAAATTGTCTTCATCAAACTTTGGCAGTCATCAAAACTACCGTCCACTGAAATGCAGTGAACATTGTCATCAGCAACAGTCGTCATCTGCAGCTCTTGCAGCGGACTGATACGTCCGTGGGGATAGAGAATAAAAATATCTACATTCTTCTGACCGCGCACACCGGCAATAGCCGCACTTCCAGTATCGCCACTTGTGGCGCCCAAAATATTGAGTTTTTGTCCGCGCTCACCCAAGACATGCTCAAACAGCTTACCTAACAATTGCAAAGCAACATCTTTGAAAGCCAAGGTTGGGCCATGGAACAGTTCTAATACCACCATGTCATCCAACTCTTTCCAACCCACAACGTCCGGGTGGTCAAAGGAAGCGTAAGACTCCTGGATAAGCCGGTGCAGGACATCCGGTTCAATGTCGTCAATAAACATGGGCAAAATCTTTTGCGCGAGTTCGACAAAACCAAGCGCTCGCCAAGCCTGCAAATGCGGTCGAACATCGGGAATTGATTCAGGTACAAGTAGGCCGCTATCGGAAGCTAAACCCATTAGCAACGCTTCGGTAAATCCTATGCCGCTGACTTGCCCTCTGGTGCTCTTATATTTCATGTCGCTTTGTACTGTTGAACGAAGTCTCTATCTTAAACCCTCGCTAGACTTATGGAACCTTTTGCTTAGCGAACTGGCAAAAAAAAGCCGCCCGTAGGCGGCTTTTCTAAGCTTTCGCTTCAAGTTAACAATTTACTTGTTGAACTCAGGGTAAGCGACAATCCCGATTTCTGCTTTATCTGCGCCGATCAACTCGTCTTCTTCAGAAAGACGGATGCCGATCACTAGCTTAATAACAAACCAAACAACCAAGGCGGAGACAAAAGTGAAGCCAAAGATTGCACCCAGTCCAGTTAGCTGGCCGGTTAGCGTTGCGTCATCAGAAGTGATCAATACAGCCATCAGACCCCAGATACCGCAGGTACCGTGAACTGATATGGCGCCTACTGGATCATCAATTTTGATCTTGTCTAAGCCAACAATGGATAAGACCACAAGTACGCCACCTACAGCACCGATCAGCATCGACTCTAGATTCGTGCCAGATAATGGCTCAGCCGTAATGGATACCAAACCCGCTAAGGCGCCGTTAAGTGCCATGGTCAAGTCCGCTTTGCCGAAGATAACAGTTGCTAGGATTAACGCTGCAACTAATCCGCCTGCCGCTGCCATATTCGTGTTTACAAACACTTGGGCTACTGCGTTGGCTTCTTCGATGTTGCTTAGCTTCAATTCTGATCCACCGTTGAATCCGAACCAACCGAACCAAAGTATAAACATACCCAACGTTGCTAAAGGCATATTTGATCCCGGAATGGGCGTTATTTCGCCGTTCGGTCCGTACTTGCCACTACGTGGACCCAGCAAAAGTACACCGGCTAACGCCGCCGCGGCGCCACACATGTGGACAATACCGGAACCTGCGAAGTCAACAAAACCAGCTTCTGAAAGGAAACCACCACCCCAGCTCCAGCTACCCTGTAGTGGATATATAAACCCTGTCATGACTACTGTAAACAGTAGGAACGACCACAATTTCATTCTTTCTGCAACGGCGCCGGAGATAATTGACATAGCAGTTGCTACGAATACCACCTGGAAAAAGAAATCCGAACGCGCGGAGTAGTAGGTATCACCACCCGAAGCGAGAACATCCTCCACCGTGTTTTCCGGGCCTAGAAGCAGCCCCTCGCCGCCGTACATAATATTGTAGCCAATGACTAAATACATAATGCTGGCGATAGAAAATAGCGCGACATTTTTAGTTAAAATTTCAGAGGTGTTTTTCGAACGCACCATGCCAGCCTCTAACATGGCAAAACCAGGCGCCATGAACATTACTAAGGCGCCCATTACTAAGAAGTAGAACGTGTCTACTGCGTATGCTAACTGAACTAGATCTTCCACAATCATTTCTCCAAATATGGTTTAAAGCTATACAGCCCCTGGACCGGTTTCGCCGGTACGAATTCGTACTGCTTCTTCTAATGCGGTGACAAAAATTTTGCCGTCGCCCACTTTGCCCGTATTAGCTGATTTACTAATAGCTTCTATTGCTTGCTCTAAAAGACCATCGTCTATTGCAGCCTCAATTTTCACTTTGGGTAAAAAATCAACGACATATTCTGCACCTCGGTACAATTCGGTATGGCCTTTCTGCCGCCCGAACCCTTTAACCTCAGTGACAGTCATGCCCTGAACTCCTACTTCAGACAGTGCTTCACGCACATCGTCCAACTTGAACGGTTTTATTATCGCCGTAATTAATTTCATATTTTTTTCCTAAGTTTCTGTTCTGGGACACGCCTGTTGTTTTATTCAACTGGCAACGTGATCTGTTGTGGAAGATCAAATGCGTTAAACGCATCCCTGAATTTTCTACGAATCAGAACTATTTAGATACCTTCTCTGTGTACAGAAGTGGCATCTGATTTTTTTTCTTCCTTAATTTCAACCTTACTTAGGTAATAGCAAGATGCGTGCCTAGTTCAGGAATTTTTGGTATGACGTCAAAATCTTGTGAGAAAAAGCAAGATTTCGCCTGATTTCGCATACACAGCCTACGTCTACACAAGCTTTACAAGGGCTTGCAGGGTTGCCCAAGGGCCAATGAAACTTCAGCGCCCAACTCACAGCGGTCACTATTTATTCACAAATCTAAGCTAGGGCTATTACTCACGCACCGTTCTAGTGCGCAATTTTTCTGCTGACGTCAATGGCGCACCTTTAGCAGGCAAATATCCTATATGCGAAAAAACGCAAAAGGGTTTTGATAACAAGTCGAGGAAATAAGGAATAACAAGGACGGGACTAAACTGGGCTAATAACATGAGTCCGGTCCAAGCAGGCAAAACAAGTTGGGAAGTTAGATTGGGAAATTAGATTGGGGCAAATAAACTCACAATAACGGCATAGCGACGCTTTTAAATCGGCAGTGAGTTGGCAAAACCACGGAGATAAAGTATCTCTGACATCGTTCAATCAAGCTAAAATTATTATTCCAAGCTAAGATAATTATTCCAAGCGAAAGGCGATTTATCCCAAACAACTAAATCCAGATCACTACAACTCAACGCAAAAACGCAAAAACGCAAAAACGCAAAAACGCAAAAACGCAAAAACGGAGAATATATATGACTGCTAAAGACCCCTTAGGTGCATTGTTTGAAATCTTAAAAAGCCAACTACCTCAAGCATCGCTTTTGCAGGTGCAAGAAAAAGTTAACCAGCTTTTTAGCCAACTGGAACTAGTTCCTAAGAAAGATTTCGAAGCACATCGAGACGTTATGGAAACTCTAAAACAACAGGTGCAAGATTTGGAACAGCGACTAAAGACCCTTGAGCAGTCAGACGCTAAAAGTCAGTAATTGCAGTGCACACCGAGGGCCCCATATTCAGCCGCATTCCTATCGGCTTGAATGCTCACTGCATATCTATTGAATGCCATATTGCTCCGGGGCTGCCAGGCACTACTATCGTTGGGCTGGCTGAAGGCGCGGTTAAAGAATCTAGAGATCGGGTAAAGAGTGCGCTTAGAAACAACGGTTTCAACTACCCAAATGGTCATGTCATCATCAACTTGGCACCGGGCAACTTAGCCAAAAGTGGCACCGGCTTTGACCTACCAATTGCTTTGGCTATTCTTCAAGCCAGTGGCCAAGTGAATATACCCAACAAAGAAAACACAGAATTCATTGGCGAGTTAGGTTTATTCGGCGAGTTACGGCCCATCAATGGCATTCTAACTTGCGCACTGGCCAGCACCAGAGCAAACAAGCGCTTAGTGTTGCCGGCTCAGAATGAAGCTGACGCCAGTCTAGTAAAAGACGGCGACTTGCTAATAGCCCCCAATCTCAGCGAGTTGATTAAGTATTTCGGTGGTCACGAAGCCACCGGCGTACGTGCCCCAAAGCAACAAAAGAGCGCAGCCTGCCCAGTAAAACAAACTACTTACAGGCAGATTATTGGCCAACTGAACGCAAAAAATGGGCTTTTAGTTGCGGCGGCAGGCGGTCATCATTTAATCATGCTAGGCCCCCCTGGTGCTGGCAAAACGATGTTGGCCAGGAGTTTTATAGACCTATTGCCAACATTGAATGACCAGGCCTCTCTAGAGGTAGCGACCATTTACTCGAGCATCGGGTTAGAACGTAATGATCACGCTAAGGTGCCGTTCCGCGACCCTCATCACTCTATTAGTAGTGCCGCCATGGTGGGAGGCGGTCAACAACCTCAACCGGGGGAAGTGGCGTTAGCGCATAAAGGTGTACTGTTTCTAGATGAACTTCCTCACTTCAAACCTGCAACCCTTGATTTACTTAGAGAACCCATTGAGACCGGTCATGCGGTTATTGCCAGAGCAAAATATCGAGTTTCATTTCCCTGTGAGTTCCAACTGATTGCCGCAATGAATCCGTGCCCGGCTGGCCGCTCATGCAAGGAAGACGGCTGTCGTTGTGGGCCAAGTCAGGTACAAAAATATAGGAGCCGAGTTTCTGGGCCCTTATTGGACAGAATTGACCTGCACGTGCAGGTGCCTGAATTAGACCAGCTACTACTGGCTAAATTACAAAAGCAAAACGCCAATGCGGAAGATCCCCTGCCACGACTAAAAGAAAAAGTTAAGTCTGCAATGGATGCACAGCTACAAAGGCAGGGCTGCCTTAACGTTAAACTTTCAGGCAGTGCCTTAGACGCGGAAATTGCCAACGCGAATATCTCAGAAAAATTCTTACACAGAGCTATTGAGCAGTTTCACCTATCAGCTAGGAGTTATCACAAGATCTGGCGGATTGCGCGAACACTGGCAGATTTGGATGAGCAAAGCATAATTAGTGAGGCGAACTTTATGCAGGCGTTGAACTTTAGAAGCATAAACTGGGAGGCCGACAGCTTCTAACATTTTGTATATATTTGAAGCGAAAAAGGCTTAATTTGTCGCCACCGTTAAACGCTACCCTTAAGCCCACTCAATAAGCAATGCTGCTGCGAGTCGGTTGCCAAGTCGCGTCTCGCTCGCACAATAAAAAGGGCTCCCACAGGAGCCCTCAATATTAAACGCTCTCACTCAATAGAGTTTTGAGTGGTTTAGAAGCTTTTGCCAATAGACAGTGCAATGCCTTCGCCAGCCGCGTCGCCAGTACCTTCCAGCTCATCACTTGGGAAGATCAAAGCAATGCCAAGATCAATCTCTGAAACAGTTGTACCGTATCCTACTTCAAAGTAATCGCCGTCGAACTCATCGCCCCAAGTACCGTATGTGCCGTAGAAACCAGCGCCTAAATCAATGGACACTTCGAGAAAATCGTAGTCTACGCCGCCTTGTGAGTCCCATTCACCGATTGAGTAACCAATACTTACAGGGCCATAACCGGCGCTTAAGTTTACTTCTTCATACGTTTCGTCAAAGTCACCTGTGTAGTAGTAACCGGTAAAACCAACGCCATAAGAAAAGTCGCCTACTTCACCGCCGTAACCTAGGTACCCGTCAACTTCCAATCCATCACCGACGTCAGCTGTCCAAGCACCAGCGTAAAACCCGCTTTGTTCATAGTCGATTCCTGCGCTCGCAGAAGAACTTTTTTGGAACACACCTCGGTAATAATATTCGGATACAAACCCAACATTATAAGAAACGTCAGCGCTTGCTACTGATGAGGTTAGCAACGAACCCGAAACGAGTGCGCCTACTGATAAGATTTTTGCAATTGTTTTCATTGTCTCTCCAGACTTATTAGATTCATGATTTTTAAATTGTTCTCATGGAGAACTATTATTGTTAATACATTTGCAATAAGAAGGCCAACTTTGAAAAAAGTCTATTGCGGGCGCAAAAGCTCACCACAACGAGCTTTTCTACTTACTTGTCATCACTACGCGGAACCTAGCCAATTTGCACCGCACCTTTTCGCACGGCTTTGGTGCGCAAGCGGCAGTTAGTCTCAAAGAGCGCCCAGTAATTGTGCGATGAGATTAACAATTACCAATGAGCGTCTAAAAAAGCGCAAGAATACGAGGAAAGAAAGAGAGCGAGACCTGGCGAAAACGTAATGTTTTGCCAGGCATATCAGACAGGCATATCAAAAAGGCATATCAAAAAGGCTTATCTGAAAAAATTAGCGCGCCGCGTCTAGAATGTAGGTTACCGCATCAGCCAATTCATCGTCTGAACAACTAGAGCAAGTACCCTTTGCTGGCATAGCGCCAATACCATTGATTGTGCTAACCATTAACGCTTCCATACCTTTAGCTGCACGAGGTGCCCAAGCATCAGTGTCCGCAAATAACGGCGAACCGGCGACGCCATTTGCATGACAGACAGAGCAGTATTGGCCATAAACTTCTTCGCCTGATAAAGGTACTTTAGCCACTTCTACGCCGGTTGACGCGGTGACTACAACTCTACTCAAGTTGCCGTGAGGTTTTAAACGATCACTAATTTCATCATCTGTACCTGGCGGCAGTGCAACTGCTGTCAGTCCAAAAAATACAAGGGCAGTCAAAATCACTGTTGAAAAACTCAGTCTCAAAGGAGGTCTCCTAATTACTTTCTAATTAATTTTATAAAAATTTGCGGCAGTAGCAACGGCGCGCAGTATATCCCTAAGGACGGGTCGCGTCGAACAACTCGCGTCCAATCAGCATGCGCCGTATTTCGCTGGTGCCCGCACCAATTTCGTAAAGCTTGGCATCGCGCAATAATCTCGCCGCTGGATAATCATTAATATAGCCGTTGCCGCCGAGGGCTTGCACCGCCTGCAGTGCATGTTGAGTGGCTTTTTCTGCTGCATATAAAATACAGCCGGCAGCATCAAACCGTGTGGTGCGCTTATCATCGCAAGCGACCGCCACCGCATAGACATAGGATCTGGCCGCGTTCATTTCGGTATACATGTCTGCAACTTTGCCCTGCATCAACTGGAACTCGCCAATGGATTGGCCAAATTGCTTGCGCTCATGCATGTAAGGCATAACAGTGTCTAAGCAGCTGCGCATGATACCTAATGGACCGCCAGCGAGTACTACGCGCTCGTAGTCCAAGCCGCTCATTAAAATACCAACACCTTGTCCTACTTTGCCAAGCACTTGAGTTTTTGGCACTCGGCAATCGTCGAATATAAGCTCCGCAGTATCTGAGCCGCGCATACCCATTTTGTCGAGCTTTGTGCCAGTGCTGAAGCCCTGCATGGATTTTTCAATAAGGAAAGCAGTTATGCCCTTGGAGCCGGCATCTGGATTAACTGTGGCATAAACCACCAAAACGTCAGCGCCAGGGCCATTGGTAATCCACATTTTACTGCCGTTTAAAACATAATCATCGCCGTCTTCCACCGCACGCAGGCCTAAACTTACGACGTCAGAGCCCGAGTTGTGCTCGCTCATGGCTCTGTCTCTTATACACATCTGACGCTGCCGACGAATAGAGAGGTGTAGAT
>OJFS01000209.1_pt1 | contig 27160 bp, 24 predicted proteins | sample 1594231 | NCBI WGS metagenome assembly OJFS01 (sample SAMN05416847, study PRJEB24817) | seawater metagenome | isolation source: Sea water | place: Canada:Atlantic | collected 2013-07
GTCGGGAGCTACCACAAAATCTGCGCCCAATACGCGAGCTGCGTCCTGGCGAGAGCTCACGGGTTCAACAACGATTGTCTTCGCTCCTAAGGCCCTAGAGCCTGCGGCGACAGCAAGACCAATAGGTCCGGCTCCCAGGACCACCAGTGTGTCGCTTGCGTTCACATTGCCCGCACGAATAAGGGCATAATACGCAACGCTAAAAGGCTCAACCAAGGCGCCGTTGGTGTAGGAAACATTATCGGGGAGTTTGTGAAGCCATGACTCCTTGGCGGTGAAGAATTCCGCTGCCGCCCCACTGATTGAGAAGCCGAAGTGATCATCGCCGATCACACATTCACCAACAACACGGTCACCTGGCCTGAGGGACTTAATCTTTCTCCCCACCTTCACTACCTCCCCGGACCATTCGTGGCCTGGAATCAGTGGGTAGTGGAATGGAATGATATAGCGACCCTCAAGGAGTTCGATATCGGAATGACACACCCCAACTGACCGAGCAGCAACGAGCACATCGTCTTCCCCAACCTCCGGAGTCGGCAAGTCACTGACTTGGGGTTTGTTTGCTTCAACGAACTGCAGTGCTTTCATCGGTATTTCTCCTTATTAATCGTGGGAACGAACAAGAACCTTGACCTGATCTCCCTTTGGAGACAGGAGAGTTTCAAAACCTTTGTCAACAATGTCTGCCATGGATATCTTCGCACTGACAACTTTTTCCACCGGCAAACCTTTATTGCCAATTAGGTCAATAATCCGGGGCCAATCGGTCACCGGGTAGCACCATGTCCCGCCCAAAGTGATGTCGTGTTCAGACAAAATCATCGGATCAATCGCTGCGGGCTTAGTGTGAAGCCCCGTTTGTGAAACATAACCCGCAGATCGGACCGCCGAGATTGCCGTTTGGAGCGCGCGTTCATTTCCAGAACACTCAATTACGGCATCTACCCCCACTCCACCGGTGCGAGATTTAATCTCCTCCACTACGTCTACCTTGGTCGGATCAAAAAGTTCACCAACGTCGAGGGTGAGTGCCAATTCTTGCCGATGGGGATTAACCTCCGACATATATACGGTGGCTCCTAAATGATGGGCGTACAACGAGGCCAGAGCGCCAATGGGTCCGGCGCCGGTAATGAGAACAGAATCCCCAGGTCTAACACCCGCACGGTCGACTCCATAGGCGGCGACCGCGGTGGGCTCAACCAATGCTCCCGCCACGTCACTCATGGTGTCCGGTAATTTGGACGCCGAGCGGGCTGGGACAACACACTCTTCAGCAATCCCGCCCCACTGAAAGCTCAATCCGATGCAACCCATGGACTGACAGAGGTGGTTGAGACCACGCAGGCAGAAGAAGCAAGAACCGCAGGAAATTAATGGCATCACACTGACTCGGTCGCCCACTCTAAGGTGAGTTACACGCCCTCCAACCTCTAAAACCTCTCCAGAAAACTCGTGCCCGAGGATTTGCGGGGCAGAGGCGCCGGTGAGTGGGTGTGATTGCGTAGGAATGACGATCGGACCTACCGCGTACTCATGCAGATCCGTCCCGCAAATTCCACACCAAAACGGCTTTACCCGGACTTCATCAGGCGCTACCCCCGAGGGTGCGCTGACGTCTTCAACTCGAATGTCTTGTGCGCCATGAAACACTGCTGCTTTCATCGGATGACCTCCTATTTTTTCCTGATTGATTTCTACCGACTCGGGTCAAAGAGTACTTTCCCCTGAATGTTCCCGCTGGCTAGCTCATTCAATTGACTCTCCAGGTTGTCCAGCGCAAAAACTCCCTCGAGAAGCTCCTGGCCTAAGGAGGTGGTCGCAAGGATTTCGAGCGCAGGCTCGAGATCCTTGCCACAAACATGGGCCAAAGTGGTCTCGATTGTTATCTCACTCATTACGGCATGATGCACATCAAGCTCAGGTGGAGTGGACGGTAACCCCACCTGCAACAAGGTTCCTCCCCGACGGACCCAGCTCAGCGCCCTCTGCATTTGACCCGGTGCACCGCTCGCTTCAATCACGATGTCAGCCCCATTCTCGCCGACAAAATTTCTCAACTCGTCTTCCGTATTTTCAGCGACTGGAACTACATGGGTAGCCCCAAGCCGACGGGCTCGATCAAGACGAGGGCCGTCAAAGTCGACCACGATGGAGGAGACTTCAGCCAAGTAATTTAAGCCTGCCAACACAAAAGTTCCAATAGCGCCGGCCCCAATGATGACAATAGTGTCGCCGTTTTGGGCCCTTGCTCGGCGGGCGGCATGAATTCCGACCGCAAGCGGTTGGGCTAGCCCAGCCTCATCATCGGATAAATCTTCTGGAATTTTCTTCAAAGTCGTGGCTGGAACCGCAACATATTCAGCCATTCCTCCATCTCTATTGAGCCCTAATGTCACGTACTGCTTGCATAGATTTGTGCGGCCTTCGAGACATCGCGCGCACTTGCCACAGGAAATCCCTGCCCCAGACGCCACCCGATCGCCAACCAAAATGACATCTACCGCGCTGCCTACACCCACGACCTCGCCGATAAATTCATGACCCATCACCATTGGGCCGAAATGCCCACTAGTGGGGTGTGCTTTCTTAACGGGAAAAATAAGAGGCCCGGATTTCCACTCTGAGGCATCCGTTCCGCACATTCCCGATCGGGTGACTCTCAATAGGACTTCGTCGGATCGAGGGATTGGTAACGGACGCTCTTCAAGTCGCAATTCCCCGGGTCCGTAATAGACGGCTGCCATCATGGTCGTCGTCATGGTTTCCTCTACTTTTCGCCTCTACCGGCAGCTGTGTTTAGGTGAGATTGGGAGTCCCGCTCTAGGTTGAGGGGGCCATCCACCGAGATATACCGGCGACCGGCGACCAAAAGTTCCTCGGCGGGGAACTTCGTAATAACTTCAGCACCGGTGGCGGTCACGACAACCTCTTCTTCAATGCGGGCCGCACCAATGCCGTCGGCACTTGGCCAATAGGTCTCGAGGGCAAAGACCATTCCCTCTTTCAACTCCTCCGGGTGGTCTAGAGAGACCAAACGCGAAAAGATCGGTTTTTCCCAAATGGATAATCCGACGCCATGGCCATATTGCAACGCAAAAGCGGCTTCCTCGTCGGGGAAACCAAACTCCTCTGCTTTGGGCCACACCTTGACGATGTCCGCAGTAGTTGCGCCAGGCCGGACCAAGGCAATCGCCCGATCCATATATTCCCTCGCAATTCGGTACGCATCCCTCTGGGCCCGGGAAGCAGAACCGACAGCAAAGGTGCGGTAGTAACACGTGCGATATCCCTGATACGAGTGCAGGATATCGAAGAAGGCTGGATCCCCTGGCCGGATAAGTCGGTCTGAATACACGTGAGGATGGGGCGAGCAACGTTCCCCCGAGATGGCGTTGACCCCCTCAACATACTCCGAACCTAGGTCATAAAGCTTTTTAGCGACTAGACCGACGGCTTCATTTTCGCGCACCCCTGGCTTAAGAAACTCGTAGAGATCTTCGTAGGCAGCATCCACCATTGAGCAGGCTTGGGTGAGAAGCCCAATTTCCTCCTTAGTCTTGACCGCTCGAGCGTTCAAGAACACCTGCTGCCCATCCACCACGCTTACCCCGGCCTGCTGCAAGGCAAAAAGGATAGGCAATTCAATGATGTCGACACCCAGCGGTTCGCCCAGTAAACCGAATTTCTCAAGTTCCCTCTTAATTTTTGCGGCAACTCCCTGGGCAATCCCTGCATCCGGATTAAAAGCGCCCCGCAAGGTGGAAATGCCCGCCCGCGCCCCACTCTCCAGCCTCGGTTTGACAGCGCCGTGGTGGGCCGCATGGGGATCAGCGTCTGCCTCGGTTGTGGTCTGATCCAACCACGGGTTAAAAAGCTGATGGTGTTTTGCAGCAGAACCGAAATCCCACACAATGGGATCTGATTTCCGCGTAATCAAGGAGAACCGAATCGCCTTATCGATAGCCCAGGTCCCGATGTGGGTCGCCGACATATACCTAATGTTCGCAAAATCAAAGGCCAGCAGTGCTCCAAGGTCAGAGGCTTCCAACTCGGCCCGCAATTTTGCGACGCGATCCGTTCGTAGCCGCTCAAAATTAATTCGCTCTTCCCAGTCGACAGCATTCGTTCCAAAAGTCGGAATAGCCATGATGAGTGTCTCCTTCTTGCCCTCTCGGGCGGTGGTCAAACGAGGATCATTCCGCCTTCGATGGGAATAATTTGTCCAGTGATGTAATCAGAGTCGGACGAAGAAAGAAAGATGCCGGTTGGAACAATGTCTTCCGGCGACGCGGCCCTGCCAAGAATAATCATGCTGGAAAGCTTGTCCATCTTTCCTTCGGGCTCCCCGATGGCTTCAAGCTCTTGATCAAGTTTTTCCCACAGTGGCGTGTCAACAACACCAGGCGCAAAACCATTCACCGTAATTCCGTGCTCAGCGAGTGCGCGAGCACCAGACTGGGTCAACGAAATGACCGCAGCTTTCGCGGCACTGTATGGCGCAAAGCTTGCAAACCCAGTCCGACCGGCTATCGAGGCCGTATTGACAATTTTACCGCCGGATTTCTGAACAATCATCTGCTTAGCAGCTTCTTGCATTCCTATGAGCACGCCCAGCACGTTAACTCGCATGATCAGGTTGAAATTTTCCTCGTCCACGTCTAAAAGCTTCATCGGAGAATTCATTCCCGCGTTGTTAAAAAACACATCAATTTTCCCAAACTCTTCCACGGCCTCCGAAATAGCAGACCTAACTGACTCTCTGTCCGTAACATCTGCTTGGATGGCGAGGGCCCTCCCTCTTTGTTCGAGAATGTCTTGGGCCACAATCTCAGCCTGCTTGCCGTTGATGTCGCAGACCACCACGGAAGCACCTTCTCGTGCGAAACCACGACACAGTCCCTCTCCAATACCTGAGGCCCCGCCCGTGACTACTATGACTCGTTCTGTCAGTCGTTCACTCATGTCGTCTTCCTTGAAGGTCCGTGGGTGCGAGATATAAGCAGTAAATTATGTTCACTATAACTGAACTATTGTTTCAATCACAATCAACTGCAGCCGCAACGGTCCGCTGCCTCCGATAGACGCTTGTCTGCGTCTGATTAACGCCTAAAAGCAGGTCTTATCAGGCCATTACTGCGGCGCCATATTTGACTGGCGTATTTTGCCCCACCCCGTTACTGAAGATTTCAAAAGACTAATGTTGAGTGTGAGTGGAAATCTGTCTAAGCTCAACATGAGAGCAGAAGGAGCACGACATGACAATGAAAAGTATCCATCACACCGGAATCATCGTGCGCGACCTCGATAGATCTATCTACTTTTACCACGACCTTCTCGGGCTCGAATTCTCCAACGAGCCAAGTCCTTGGTTTGAAGGCGAGGAGCTAGCGCAGGGCGTGGGTGTGCCCGGCGCTAGCCTCCGTCAGGTTTCCCTCTGGGTTGGCCCCAACGCGACATTGGAGCTTCTCGAATACGGCAACCGCCCCAAAGATAACGAGACACCCATCCAACAGAACTACTTGGGTGCCATGCACCTCGCTTTCCACGTCGACAACATCGACGAGAAAGTCGCGGAATTACGGTCCAAGGGAGTCGAATTCTTATCAGACACTCACGCAGTTGACGAGGGGGTTCTCTCGGGATGGCGCTGGGTCTACTTCCATGACCCTGACAAAATTCCGCTGGAGTTGGTCGAGGTCGCATATTATGACGAAGCCGCTCGCAAGAAGGGCATTGCCGAATACCTGGCACACCGACCAGACCTCGAATCGCTGCAGTAAATCCAGCCAACCCCAGAGACTTGGGGTTCAAATCAGAATCCCGGGGCGCACGAACGGAAAGGTGAGAATGAGTTTTGACAGAATTGCAATCGTCGGTGCTGGTGCGAACGGCGCGAGCATTGGTGCGGACTTTATACAGGCCGGATACAACGTAACTTTCATCGAACAGTGGCCAGAACACGTAGACGCCATGAATCGTAATGGCGTGACGGTCTGCTCCCCCGAAGAAACGGTGGTTACCAAGGTGACCGCAAAACACCTTTGCCAAGTGGCCGAAATCAAGGACAAGTTTGACCTGGTGTTCATCATGGTCAAGGCCTACGATACCCGCTGGGCCGCTGAGCTCATCAAGCCGATTCTCGCCGATCATGCGCTGGTCGTTGGTCTCCAAAACGGGATGACAATAGACGACCTCAGCGAAATTCTCGGTGTAAATCGGGTCATTGGCGCCGTCATTGAATGCTCCTCCAACATGTTCGACGCCGGGATATGCAATCGAGAAACCCCGCCCTCGGGGTCTTGGTTCGCGCTCGGAGGACTTGTCGAGGAAACCCACGCCCGTGTTGAAGAAGTGGCTACTGTCCTGCGGAATGCCGGGACGGTAGAGGTTTACGCCGACATACGCTCCGCTAAGTGGATGAAACTCGTCGCCAACGCCTCGGAATTAGTTCCATCGGCATTGCTAAACCAGCCGCTGCATGAAGTGGTTCAAGACCAGGAGATGGTCGACTACATGACCACCTGCGCCAAAGAGGCACTCGCTGTCTGCATTAGCTCAGGTAGCAAAATGGTCCCCATTTTTGGATTGACGGAGGCTCAGCAAAACCCTGACCTGTATGCCGTGGAGCTCTTTGAACAGGTGCTAGAGCACTTCACGTTCCCTCGCACCCTCACAACCGTGCTTCAGGACTGGAGAAAAGGAAGACGGGCAGAAATCGGCGAGATTAATGGCCTTGTCGTGCGCGAAGGCGAGCGATTGGGTATCCCCACACCCGCGAACGCAATCACTCTTGATGTCGCTCGGCAGATTGAATCTGGAGAGCTCGAAGCGTCGCCCGACAATCGGTCGCGAATCATTGCTGGATACCGATAGGCAACAAAAACGAGTACGGGGCTCCCGGACTGCTCAGGAATTCCCTGCCACATCGTCAGCCGTCAGCTTGGCCGCTAAAGCATCAACATCACAGTTGATATTTACGGCCACGTTTCCGACGGTGGGTTCAGGGCCGCTATGGAAACTCTGGGACGACTTCTAAACGAGTAAAGATGCGTGTCCAAAAAGGGTGTCCCGAGCCACCTGGTGCCTCTACTTCCCAGTCGGGCTGACAGGATTTGAACCTGCGACCCCTTGACCCCCAGTCAAGTGCGCTACCAAGCTGCGCCACAGCCCGTGGCAAGCGACGACGTACCGCCGCGACTACGAAAGTCTAGCGGGCTCGGCGAACGCTCTGCTCCAAGCCCTGGGCTTAGGTGTGCTCTTCGCGGAGCCGTGATTGAAGGTCAGGCCATGACTGGGCAAAAGCAGGGTGAAGGTCGCGGTGGTGCACATCATCCAGGGCAACCCACTCCAGAGCAGCGCTCTCCAGGTCTGTGATCTGCGGCTCGAAGTAGGTGTCTGCGATTGCCAACACTGTGGTGTACGACCAAAACCCCAGGTCAAAGACACTGTGGTCAATCACTCGGGCAGCGCCATCGGGAATCCCTGCTTCTTCTTGGGATTCCCGAATCGCAGCGGTAACGACATCCTCACCTTTTTTGAGCGCTCCCCCAGGAATCCCCCACGTCCCGCCCTGATGGGACCATTCTGCTCGAAGCTGCAGAAGGACACCTAACGGTGGGTGTAGCAACAAGAGTCCGGCCGCTCCAAAAGTGCCCCAGTATTTCTTGCCGTTAGGGCCCTCCACCCAAGCATCACCAGGATCCCTCAGATGGGGCGGGGGAAGAGGCGGCGGTCTTGTCATAACGATTTACTTCTTGCGGGCGCGCTTTTCCCGCACCCTCATATTCGTGACAATCGGTGTTCCCAGGAATCCATAGATTTCTCTCAGGCGACGCTGAATAAAACGGCGGTATTGCGGGTCAAGGAACCCGCTGGTGAAGAGAACAAAAGTCGGCGGCCTCGTCGAAGCCTGTGTGCCAAAGAGGATTCTCGGTTGTTTGCCGCCCCGGACTGGGTGAGGGTGCGCGGCAACGAGCTCCGCCAAGAACGCGTTGAACTTGCCGGTAGGGATGCGCTGGTCCCACGACGCGAGAGCGAGCTCGAGGGCTGGCACCAATTTCTCTAGGTGGCGGCCAGTGGTTGCAGAAATATTCACCCGTGGCGCCCACGCCACGTGGGCGAGATCCTTTTCAATCTCTTTCTCCAAATAGCGACGACGGTCATCATCCAAAAGGTCCCACTTATTGAACGCCAACACCAGTGCCCGACCAGATTCGAGGACTAAGTCGATGATGCGAATATCCTGATCGCTGATGGGTTCCGTGACATCGAGTAGAACAACGGCGACTTCCGCTTTTTCCAACGCTGCTGTGGTGCGCAGGCTGGCATAAAAGTCAGCACCCTGGGCCATGTGAACCCGGCGTCGGATTCCCGCGGTGTCAACGAACCTCCAGGTTTTCCCGGCAATATCGACTAATTCATCGACCGGGTCCCTGGTTGTTCCCGCTAGCTCGTTGACAACCACGCGTTCTTCGCCGGCGGCTTTGTTCAAAAGACTGGACTTTCCCACATTGGGACGGCCCAAGAGTGCCACACGTCGCGGGCCGCCGATTTCTGCCTTGGCCACCGCAGACTCTTTGGGAAGAATCGTAATGACATGGTCCAAAAGGTCTGCCACCCCCCGGCCATGGAGGGCAGAAACTGTCCACGGCTCCCCGAGGCCCAGGTTCCAGAGCACACTTGCGGCAGCATCCTGGCGGGCGTCATCCACTTTGTTGGCAATCAATATCACGGGCTTAGCGGATTGGCGCAAAAGCTTGACGACATGTTCATCGGCGGCGGTTCCACCAACTGTGGCGTCGACCACGAACAAGATGGCATCAGCCAAATCAATAGCGACCTCGGCCTGCATGGCGACAGATTTGGCGATCCCTTTGGCGTCGGGTTCCCAGCCCCCCGTGTCCACGACCGTGAACGCTGTCGTGTTCCAGAGCGAACGGTAGGACACCCGGTCTCGTGTGACGCCTGGCATGTCCTGCACCACGGCTTCCCGACGTCCCAAAATTCTGTTAACCAGCGCGGACTTCCCCACATTGGGACGGCCCACGATGGCAAGAACAGGGAGCGCTTTCCCGTAAACAAGCTCGGTTTCACTCTCGAGGTGACCGGCGATGACATCAGCATCGTCCTCTTCAAGTTCGTAGTCATCGAGCCCCTGGCGAAGGGCTAGCGCGCGACGCTCACTTTCTTCGTCATCGAGTGACTGGAGGCGCTCGATGAGACCGGCGTCGACTTCCTGCGGGTCGGTGAAATCGTCTTCGGGCGGGCTGTTCTCGCTCACTGAGCGCTCCTGACATTGGCAATGATGCTCAAGAGGGCATCAACAGTTTGCTCAAATGTGAGGGGTCCTGAGTCCACAAGGGTCACGCCGGGTGCGGCATTCATAAAATCAACAACACTCGAATCGCTCTTGTCCCTGGCTTTTAATGATTCCGCCACCGGCGCCGCGGTTGTTCCCGCAAGTTCTGCCTGGCGGCGCCCAATCCGAACGCTTTCGTCCGCGGTGAGAAGGACTCGGACAGGGGCCTCCGGTGCCACCACGGTGGTGATGTCGCGGCCTTCCATGATGATGCCCGGGTTCTCGCAGTCGGCGAGGACTTTTCTAAAGTGTTCCACCAATCCTGCGCGCACCAGCGTGTGCTGGGCGATCGCAGAAACCGCGCCAGAGACATCGCCTCCGCGAATGGCGTGGGTGACATCTTCACCATTGATGAGGAACGTCTGGCTATCGGGATCTTCCGACGCCCGATAATCGGCTCCTTTTTGCAGAGCTAAGACCGCATCCTGATTCGTGAGGTCAATGCCTGCGGTCATGGCAGCCCAGGCGAGTGCCCGATATGCGGCACCGGTGTCGTAATAGCTGAAGCCCAGGCGCCTCGCAGCGTCTTTTGACACACTCGACTTCCCGCTTCCCGCAGGCCCATCGATAGCAACAACCAGTGCGCTCATTCGCCCTCACCCGCGATCTTCCATCCATTGTCAACCAGTTGTGATTCAACGTCGGCTAGCGCCGACTGGCTCAGCGATAGTTCCGCAAAACCGACATTAGCGCCGGGTGAATGCTCAAGCCTCAAATCCTCGAGGTTAACCCCCCACTCCCCCAACTGGGTCAGCAAACGCGCAAGCTCTCCCGGGCGGTCATCAATGACGACAAGCAAAGTGGCCAGCTGACTCGACACTCCGTGCTTTCCCGGCAGTCTCGACACCCCGGTCATACCGCGGTGTAGCGCTTGGGACAAAATCGCCTTCGAACCCTTGGCCGCGGTGTCTTCCAACGCTGCAATAACGGATTCGAGGTCGCCGTGCAGGGATTTGAGGTGCCCCACCAACGCTGCGCTGTTGGCCGCCACAATCTGAACCCACAAAGCGGGGTCACTGGCGGCAATGCGGGTGACATCTCGCACGCCCGCACCCGCCAGCGATAGAGCCTCCGGGGTTGCTCCTTCGAGGCGGGCCGCGGTAAGACTTGCAACAAGCTGGGGCACATGCGACACCACGGCAACGGCTTCGTCATGCTCCCGAGCACTCATATCAATGGCAATAGCACCCAAGCTCACAATAAAGGCTCGGATTTTCTGACGAGCGACGTCTTCGCCCTCGCAGATTACCCACGGGCGGGCGGTGAACAAATCACTGCGGGCAGATACTGCCCCGCCTCGTTCTCGACCAGCCATGGGGTGCGTACCCACAAATCTTGCGCTCACGCCCGGCAACGCCCGATAGATTGCCTCCTTCACGCTGGCCACGTCAATGACGAGGGCCTCGGGAAATTCCTCAAGGGCGCGCCGCGCCACATCGCCCACAACATCAGGGGGTGTGGCAACAATGACCAATTCCGGGGGCAGGGAATCTGCAGTCCGGGAACTTCCTGCGTCATAATCCAGGGCTAGCCCCAGCGCGGCCGGGGAAGCATCCTCCAACGTGACGGTGACACCGCGCTGGGTCAGGGCAAGGCCAAGACTGGTGCCGAGAAGTCCGCATCCCACAATATGAACCAGGGCGAAAGGCTCGCTCGTCGAGGTGTTCATCGTTTTCTTTCCTGGGGCACCTGATCGCGGTAAGCGAGCGTCAATAATTCCTGCGTTTCCACCCTAGTCAGCTCCCGCCACTTTCCCGCAGCGAGTCCCCCCAAGCGCAAAGGACCGAATTGTCGGCGGTGGAGCTCCACGACGGGGTGTCCTACTGATTCCAGCATCCTTCTCACAATCCTGTTTTTACCCGAGTGAAGCGTTATTTCCACCAAACTCTGGCCGCCACGGGAGGTATCCAAAAGTTTTGCCTTGTCCGCTTTCTGAACCCCATCTTCTAGTTCCACCCCGGCCAACAGTTTTTGCACCGCAGGCTGTTCCATCTCGCCTTTCACCACAGCGGTGTAGACCTTGTCGACCTGAAAAGAGGGGTGCGAGACGCGGTTGGCAACTTCGCCATCGTTGGTCATCAGCAACAACCCTGTGGTGTCCGCATCAAGGCGCCCGACATTGAAGACCCGCTCACCGATTTCCTTCTCATATCGAGAGAGATCCGGGCGCGATTGTTCATCGGACATCGTGCTCACCACGCCACGTGGTTTGTGAAGCATCACATACAGCGCTTCGGTCTGCAGGGAAATAACGGTTCCATCCACCGCCACGATGTCTGATTCGGGATGCACGCGGTGACCCATCTCGGTGATGACTTCACCGTTGACACTGACACGCCCTTTGGACATCATAATTTCTGCGTGACGCCTCGAGGCCACCCCCGCCTGGGACAATACTTTCTGCAGGCGATCACCTTCTGGATTAGGCTCAGTCAACATCGTCAAAACCCTCCGACCCATCATCAAGAAGCGGCGACAGCGGAGGCAATTGCTCCAGCGAATCTAGCCCCAGCTCGGCGAGCAGACCGTCGGTGGTGACATAGAAAATTGCCTGCGTTTCCGGATCGGTGTGCGATTCTCGAATCAACCCGCGCGAGAGGAGGGTGCGGATCACGGAGTCGACATTCACCGCGCGGATTGAGGATACGTGTCCTCTGGTGACCGGCTGCTTATAGGCAATCACCGCGAGGGTTTCCAGCGCCGCCTGCGAGAGTTTCGCCGGTGCCTGCGAGGATACCGCGCGAGTGACGACTTCGTCGTAGGTGGCTCGAACGTAAAAACGCCAGCCGCCGCCCACCTCGCGCAGCTCAAACCCGCGCTCGACACCCCCAGATTGACCGTCGTAGTCGGCCACCAAGCTCTCCAAGGCAGCGTTCACGGAACCCACCGGCACCTCTAGCGCCCCAGCGAGTGCCACCACACTCATCGGTTCGTCCATCACCATCATGACGGCTTCGATATTCCTCGCAACCGTCTCGATGCTCACTTTTTGAGTGTCAGTCATTCTGTTCCTCGCCGCCCCATTCATCGCCCAGATGTGCCAGTTGTTCATCACCAAAATCGCCAGCCGCCCACTGAAGGGTCAGCTCCCCCAAAGGCTCCAGTTGCTCAAAGGTCAAAGCTGATTGACGATAGAGCTCCAAAATGGCGAGAAATCTGGCCACGACAACTCCTCGCTCAGTGACACCGGCGATGAGGGAGCGGAAACTGACGGGCCCGCCAGTTTTCAGAAGGGCAATCACGTGCGCGGCCTGTTCCCGAATGCTGACCAGCGGGGCATGGAGGTGGTCGAGCCCCACCAGAGGTATCTCCTTGGGTGCAAGGGCAAGAAGTGCGAGAGCAGCAAAATCTTCAGCGCTGAGAGTCCACCGAAGCTCGGGAATGCTGGTGAGATACTTTTTTTCCAACGGCACTGCTCGTGGATGCCGGAGGGCCTCGAGCTCAAGTTTCTCTCCCAGCCACCCCGATACCTCTTTGAAGGCCCGATATTGCAAAAGCCGGGCGAAAAGAAGATCTCGCGCCTCCAGGAGGGCAACATCTTCGGCGTCAACAAATTCACCCTGGGGTAAGAGGCCGACGATTTTCATGTCCAGTAGGGTCGCTGCTACCACCAGAAATTCGCTTGCGGCATCGAGTTCTTCGGGGCCGTCAAGAGAGGCGAGGTAACCCAGAAATTCATCAGTAACCACACTCAGGGCAACATCGGTGATGTCGAGTTCCCGCTTTCCGATCAAAGAAAGCAGGAGGTCAAAGGGCCCATCGAAGTTCGACAGACTGACCCGAAATTCACGCTCTAGCGATTGTTCGGTGTCTGTGGGGTGTAGCCCGCTAGGCGATCGCACCACGAGCAACAAGCTCTCTCGCCAACGCGCGATAAGTCAGTGCGCTGGCGTGGCTCGGGGCAAATTCAGTGATGGGAACCCCAGCAACGGAAGCGTCGGGGAATTTCACGGTTCGCCCGATAACGGTATCCAGGACGGTATCTCCAAAGGTTTCCACTACCCGCTCCATGACCTCTTTAGCGTGGAGGGTCCTGGAATCAAACATTGTCGCCACGATTCCATCAATTTGAATGGCGGAATTGAGGCGCTCGCGCACCTTGTCAATCGTGTCGATCAATAAGGCGACGCCGCGAAGAGCAAAGTACTCCGTTTCCAGAGGAATGAGGACCCCGTGCGCAGCGGTCAGAGCGTTCACCGTCAACAGTCCCAACGAGGGTTGGCAATCAATCAGGATCACGTCATAGTCATCCATGATCGGCTTCAACACCCTCGAAAGTATCTGTTCCCGGGCGACTTCGCTGACCAGGTGAACTTCCGCGGCGGCAAGGTCAATGTTGGCGGGAATCACGTGAATTCCCGGTGTTTTTGTCGACTGAATCGCCTTGCGGACATCTTTTTCTCGGCCGATCAAAAGGTCATAAATAGTGATGGTGTCGTGGGCGTTGGCACCAATTCCGGCCGACAGCGCCCCTTGGGGGTCGAAATCAATCACCAGCACGGATCTGCCGTATTCCGCTAGTGCACCGCCGAGGCTTATCGCGGTCGTGGTTTTCCCCACGCCACCCTTTTGATTACAGAGGGCGATAACCCGCGCAGGACCGTGATTCTTGAGCGGTGGGGGCTCACGAAAATCCCGTATCGGGCGTCCCGTAGGACCCACTTCTTTCACTCCGCCTGCCATAGCCCCAGTCTAGCTCCCAGGCTCACCGCGCACGCGGATGAGCCTGGCGATAAACCTCCCGAAGAGTGTCAATCGTCACTTTTGTATAAATCTGGGTAGTGGAAACGGAGGCGTGCCCCAACAGCTCCTGCACCACCCGGATATCTCCGCCCCCGGCGAGCACATGCGTGGCAAACGAGTGTCGCAGAGTATGGGGAGAAACCAGATTTCCCAGTTCTGCCCGCCTGGCGGCAGATTGGAGGATAAGCCACGAATTTTGCCTGGTCAGAGCGCCACCTCGCGCTCCAAGGAACAGCGCTGAGGAAGACTTTTTCTGTTTTTTTACCAGCGCTGGGCGCGCTCGGGTGAGATAGCTCTCCACGGCGGCCCGGGCGTAGGAGCCCACCGGCACAAATCTTTGTTTTGCCCCTTTTCCCGTGACCCGAATCACCTCGGCAACTCGACCCTGGTCGTCATAGACGTCGTCCACGCTCAACCCCAGCGCTTCCGATATCCGCGCCCCTGTGGCGTAGAGGAACTCCAGCAGTGCCCTATCTCGGAGCGCAACGGGTTCCTCCCCCACCACAGAGTCCAGGAGCGCTTGCACCTGCTCGATAGTCAGTGCTTTCGGCAATCGGGCAACTCGCGCAGGACCACGAATCGCGGAGCTGGGGTCACCCACACTCACCGATTCCTCGACAAGGAATCGGTGAAAATTCTTGATGCTGGAGAGTTTCCTGGTAATCGTTGACGCGGCACCTGGGAGAGAGTTGACATAGCTGGTGACCAGCTCAGGAGTGACACTGGGGGCATCGTGAACCCCTGCAACTTCGAGATACTCCAGATAACGGGTGAGATCACTGCGATACGCCGACACAGTGTGTTTCGAGCGTCCTCGCTCCAACGCCACCGTTCGCAGGTATCGTTTTAGCTCCCGCTCCAGGGCGGTAGGGGGCCGCTCTGGCTCAGTGTCTACTTGCATACACTGCCAACACCGCAGTGACGGAAATTTGGTTGGTCATCTCTCCCGACAGGATCTCCGCGACCACGTCTGATAGCGGCACCCAACGTTTTTCGAGGTCCGCCTCTTCTCCGGTGCGAACGTAGTCGTGCTCACGCTCATGGAGCCCGGTGGCGAGAAAAATATGAGTGCTCTCATTTGACCCGCCCGGCGTGGTGTTCAGCCGGGTGAGGTGTTGCCACGTATCCGCTTCCAAATCGGCTTCCTCGACCAATTCCCGCTGCGCACACACCAGCGGATCCTCCCCAGGGATGTCGAGCAACCCGGCCGGAATTTCCCAATCGAGTGCACGAATGGCGTGGCGATACTGCCGGATCATCATAATTTCGGCGTTGTCATTTAGCGCCACAATGGATACCGCGCCGGGATGGTCCACAAAATCCCTGGTGAGTTTCTCACCCCGATAATCAAAGGTTTCTCTGCGCACATCCCAGATGGCGCCTCGATACACGGTCTCGGATTCCACGATCTCCAGGGACTGCGTTTCATCCCCCAGGGAGAATCCTTGAGGCATTAGCCTTCCGAACCAGCGACAGCAAACAGTGCAGAGGAATCCTGCCTCTCCAATGCCGCTTCCACCAAACCAGAAAAGAGCGGGTGGGCGCGGTTGGGCCGGGAACGAAGCTCGGGATGGGCCTGAGTGGAGACATAGAACGGGTGGACGCTGCGGGGAAGTTCAACGAATTCAACCAGGGAATCATCAGGAGACGTGCCAGAAAACACCAGGCCGGCCTTTCCGATTTTCTCGCGGAAAGCATTGTTGACCTCATAGCGGTGACGATGGCGCTCATGAATCACGCCACTGCCATAGAGCTCCGCTACGACAGAGCCGGGGGCAAGCTGTGCCTCATAGAGGCCCAGGCGCATGGTGCCCCCCATATCCCCGTTGCCGGAGACAATATCGACCTGCTGGGCCATAGTCGCGATGACGGGGAAGGGAGCGTCGGGATCAAACTCGCTACTGGATGCCCCCTCCAGGCCTGCCACATTTCTGGCATATTCAATCACCATGCACTGCAAACCCAGACACAAGCCCAAAGTGGGGATGTTGTTTTCTCGACAATACGTGAGTGCACCCACTTTGCCTTCGATACCTCGAATTCCAAAACCCCCGGGCACACACACACCATCAACGCCGTCGAGTGCTTTTTCAGCACCTTCGGGGGTGACACAGTCATCGCTGGCAATCCACTTCAGTTCAACTTTGGTCTGGTGCGCAAAACCACCCGAGCGGATCGCTTCGATGACCGAGAGGTAGGCATCGGGAAGATCAATGTACTTGCCCACCACACCAATCGTCACGGTGTGACGGGGGCGATGGACGGCATCCAGAAGATCCTTCCAGCCATCCCACACCATCTCCCCCGCGTCCAGGTCCAGGGCGTCGATGATGTAATCATCGAGGTCTTGGCTGTGGAGCAGGGAGGGAAGGTCATAAATGCTCGAAACATCCACGGCGTTCACGATGGCCGCCTCGTCCACGTCACACATCAACGCAATTTTTCGACGGTTTGCGCTTTCCACCGGACGGTCACTGCGCAGGACCAAGGCGTCAGGTTGAATTCCGATCGAGCGCAGCATCGCTACCGAGTGCTGAGTGGGTTTAGTTTTTTGTTCCGAGGACGCTCCCATGAACGGCACCAGAGACACATGAACAAAGAAGACGTTGTCTCGCCCTAATTCATGTCGGAGTTGGCGGGCAGCCTCAATAAAAGGTTGGCTCTCAATGTCGCCCACGGTGCCGCCAATTTCGGTAATGATGACATCGGGTCGGGGCTCTTGATGGGCTTGAAGACGCATTCGTCGTTTTATTTCGTCCGTGATGTGGGGAATAACTTGAACGGTGTCGCCCAAATATTCTCCCCGGCGTTCGCGGCCGATCACTTCCTGATAAATCTGACCGGTCGTAACATTGGCGGCCTGGGACAGGTTGATATCAAGAAAACGCTCGTAGTGACCGATGTCCAAATCTGTCTCCGCGCCGTCATCGGTGACAAACACTTCTCCGTGCTGGAAAGGGTTCATGGTGCCGGGATCCACATTGAGGTAGGGATCGAGCTTCTGCATCACCACGTGTAAACCGCGGCCGGACAAGAGATTACCCAGCGATGCCGCAGTGAGACCTTTACCGAGTGAGGACACTACCCCACCGGTCACAACGATGTGTTTGGTGATACCGGACGGAGATTTTTTTTCAGACGCCTTCACGAAATTCAACGGTACCGGCTAAACCCTCCCACTAGCGACGACTCACCGAGTGAGTTTGCTCCAAGAGCTCTTTTGCGTGGGTCAGGGCGCTGTGGGAGTCTTCCATGCCCCCCAGCATCCGCGCTAATTCCCGCACACGTTCCTCGCCCTCGAGCCGCGTCACGCTCGATGTGGTGACCTGGCCGTCGGTGTCTTTGACCACATGAAGGTGATTATTGGCAAAAGCTGCGACCTGAGCGAGGTGGGTAACGACAATGACCTGCGAGGTTTGAGCCAGAGCATCCAGGCGTCGGCCAATTTCCAGCGCGCTAGCCCCGCCAACACCCGCATCTACTTCGTCAAAAACAAAAGTCGGCACGGGGTCGGTCGCTGCGATAACCACCTCCAACGCCAGCATCACCCGGGAAAGCTCACCTCCTGACGCCCCTTTGCCCAAGGGCAGTGGTTCTGCGCCCGGATGGGCAGCCAAGAGCAAGGACACCTGGTTGGCTCCGTGGGCGGACAACGTTTCTTCTCTGGTTACTGTGACGTGAAGTGAGGCGTTGGGCATTGCCAAGGCGGCTAATTCTTTGGTGACTGCCTCCGCCAGTGTTGTCGCAGCACTTTCTCTCCGGCTACTAACGAGCGAAGCAGCCTCCCAGGCCTCGTCACGGGCATGGGTTAGTTCCGCATCGAGAGTGTCAAGGCGTTCCGTGTCGGTATCGAGCTCCAAAAGACGCGCACTGGATCCTTCACAGAGGGAGATAACATCCTCGAGCGTGGGACCATATCGGCGCGTCAGCGCCGTAATCGCAGCAAGACGCTCGTGGGTGTGCTCGAGCGACATCTCCCCCTCGCCTTCGAGAGAAGAGAGATAGCTCGAAATTCCCAACGATGCTTCCGAGAGTTGATAAGACGCATCGGCCAGCGCAGACCGCAGCGATTCGGCACCAGGGTCAAAACCCACCACGCGCTCCCAGGATTTCAGAGCCTGGTCCACGAGCGAAAGTGCATCTTTGGTGTCGTAGCCGGAATCATCCGCTGAGAGCGCCTGGGAGGCCATCAGCGCCGCCTGGCGAAGTTCTTCCGAGTTGGTTAAACGAGAAATGGTTTCCGAAAGTGTCACATCTTCCCCCGCAATGGGGGACACCGCTTCGATGTCTTCCACTGCGGCACGCAAATCAGTGGCTTCGCGGGACCTCGCCTCGGTTTGGGCGTGCAGGGTGTCCCTGCTCTCTTGCAAATTCTTCAAGCGCTCAAAAGCTGAACGAAAAGCCTCCAGCTCGAGCTGGAGCGGTGCGCCCGCAAAACGATCGACGGCTTCACGCTGCGCAGTTTCCGACTTCAAGCGAACCTGGTCGCTCTGGCCGTGAACCACCACCAGATCAGAAGCTAATTCCGTCAACGCCGACACTGGTGCGCTTCGACCACCCACCAGTGCTCGAGAGCGTCCCTCGCTGTGCACCTCTCTGGATAAGACGAGTTCGTGGTCGTCAAGTGCCGCCCCCAGTTCCCGCGCACGCTCGGCAACGGCAGCAGATTTCTCCAAAGAAAAACGGCCCTCCACCCACGTGGAGCTGGCGCCCTGACGAACCCGAGTGGAATCCGCTCGCTGTCCCAGCAAAAGCCCCAAGGCTGTGACGACCATTGTTTTGCCCGCGCCCGTTTCACCCGTGACGGCAGTGAGGCCTGGGCCCAGTGGCAGCCTCGCCTCTTTGATGACGCCCAAGTCGGTAATAGAAAATTCGTGAATCACTCTGACCTACTCTTCTACCGGTCCGCGCCACCCGGTCACCGGGAGGGAAAACTTTCGCACCAATCGATCGGTGAACGGGCCAGGGTGAAGCCTGGCCAGGCGAATGGGGGTGTCGCTCTTGGTGGCGATGACTCGAGACCCAGGCGCAATCTCCACCCCGCGCCTGCCATCGCACCACAGGATTGCGGGGGAAGCAGAGCGCTCTAAGACTTCCACCGCCATCGCGGAGTCTGGCCCCACGACAAGGGGCCTTGCAAACAGAGCGTGAGCGGAAAGCGGAACCATCAAGAGCGCCTCGACCCCTGGCCAGACAATGGGGCCTCCGGCAGAAAAAGAATAGGCGGTGGAGCCGGTGGGAGTTGCCATCACAACCCCATCTGCCCCAAAGGTCGAGATGGGGCGCCCATCAATTTCCAAACCCACCTCGATCATCCGAGCGCGGGAAGCTTTTTCGATCGTGGCTTCATTGATAGCGAAAGTGTGGAAGAGCTCTTCCTCTCCTCTTCGCACCGAAACATCCAACACCAAACGCTCCTCGACCACGTAGTCACCCGCCAGTGCCGTAGCCACCGTCCAGGCTAGGTCGTCCTTTTCGCTTTCAGCCAGAAATCCCACATGCCCGTGGTTGATTCCCAACAACGGCGCCGCGGAACCTCGGGTCAATTCGGCAGCACCCAATATGGTCCCATCCCCACCGAGCACTATCGTCAGTTCGATCTTGTCAATCGATACTTTCTCAAGTGTGGCAACGACTCCACCCACCTCCGCCCGTAAGGGGTGGCCCGTCGGCGCAATCACCGGGGTCAACCCGGCCCTGCGCAATTGCTCACATACTTCTTTCGCGGCCACCAAGGCATCAGGCCGCGCCGCATGGGCGAGGACAAGCATGTGACGTGCGCTCACGAGTAGTGCCTTTGTTAGGGATGGGTCAGGGTGTGAATCTCTTCTCCCCATTCTGGCGGATTCTCGAGGGGCGCGGGTGTAAACCAACACAGGTACTCTCTGTTGCCCCGTTCTCCGGTAATGGGCGATGCTAGGACGCCGCGGAGGTAAAGCCCCAGCTCGGTGGCGCAGTCAAGCACCTGGGACACAGCACTCTCATGGTCGTCAGGATTAATCGAGAGCCCACCGGAAATGCTTGTTCGCCCCACTTCGAACTGTGGTTTTACTAACACCACCCAGGAGGCCCCAGGCCACACTGATACCGCAGGGGGGAGGACATGGGTGAGGGAAATAAAACTGACATCAGCGACAATCAGATCTGGTGACCCGCCACCCTGCTGTTCCCACCACTGCGGGGTGACGTGGCGAATGTTGACCCCTTCCAGGGAGGTCACCCTGGGGTCGTCCCGAAGCGAGGGGTGCAGCTGATCGTGTCCCACATCTAATGCGAGAACACTCTGCGCTTTGGCTGCCAGAAGGACTTCGGTGAAACCTCCTGTTGATGCCCCAATATCCACGCAGAGCAAATCTTCGGCGTTTATTCCCCATTCCTCGAGTGCAGCACGGAGTTTCAGGGCGCCCCGCCCCACGTAATCATGGCCACCTGCCATCGTGATCACATCAGAGTCGGTCACCGGGGTTGCTGGTTTCGCGTTCACAACGCCATTGAGTGATACGTCGCCTTCAGCAATTCTTCGCTGGGCTTTAGTTCGTGACTGAGCTATCCCCCGGGCCACCAGGGCGGAATCAAGTCTTGTCGTGTCGCTCACAGAGCGTCGGGAGCATCCAACGCCGACTGGAGCAATTCATAGAGCTCCCCGAGTGCTCCCACTCGCTCCTCGAGCGGGAGAGCTTCCAGGTCCTCTAAACCACTCACCAACTCTGCGGGGTCATGACTTTCCATAGCTACGAATATATCTGCGTATCGACATCGAGTCCGAAAATCTTCAGCCCCGAATCATGAATGATCGCCGCTCCCGCTCGAACGAGATCAACGGGCAGACCGGGCCTGGCAACCCGAATCACGTTGTCCTTCCTTCGCACCACGGCCTTACCCACCTCGACGGTGTGAACCGCATCACCATCCACACTGCGCACAATCTCGGGGTAGGGCTTGTGAAGTTCGCGTAAATCCTTGAGAACAAAAGTGGGGCGCATACTGGCATCACTTGCCAGCAAAGACTTTGCGGAATCGATCCCGGTCATCACGAAAGCCGAAGCCATCCCTGCCCGGTTAGCCCCGAGAATGTCGGTGTCGAGCCGATCCCCGATCATCAAGGCCCCAAGCGTTGGCTGAAAACGCTCCCGCGCCACATCAAAAATCTCTTTTTCGGGCTTCCCCGCAAAGGTGGCAAGCCGGCCGACCGCCAAATGAACAGCGGAGACTAAGGCACCGTTGCCCGGCGCAATTCCCTCGGCAACCGGGATGGTCCAGTCCGTGTTGGTCGCAATCCACGGCAGAGATTCATCCCTTTGCAAAGCGAAGGATGCTTGTGCCAGGTGCTCCCAACCCACGTGAGGGGCGAACCCTTGAATGACGGCGGCTGGATTCTCATCCGCCCGGGAGACCACAAGGAATCCGGCTTTTTCGACCTCGGAGGTGAGGCCTAGCCCGCCGACTACCAAGACTTTGGCCCCTGCTGGAACCACTCGCGCGAGCACCCTGATAGCGGCTTGTGGGGACGTCACCACAGCTTCGGGAAGAGCAGGCAGGCCATAACCCGCAATTTGCTCTGCCACCTGCGCAGGCGTCCTCGAGGCGTTGTTGGTGACAAACCCAAGACGCACCTTTCTTGCGGCTTTCTTCAGAGCATCCACCGCGTGGGGAATGGCGTGTGGTCCTTGATAAAGGACCCCATCAAGGTCGGCTAAGACAACGTCAACGCCATCTAACGGGGTGGGGTTGCTCATCGTTCTTCTGGGTCTGGCATTTCCACGACCACCATGTCATCGTCGACATCCCCCACGGCGTCTGCCAGCGCTTCCGCTGCGCGATTAGCCCGCTTACCCCACAGGGCAGCTTCGTCCTCGCGTCCTAGCTCTTGCAGAACGATGGCATAGGAGTCAAACAGTGCAGGTGAATAGCTGAAGGCAACGTCAGCTTTGAGCTGTGGAATTTCCAACTCACCCAGTGCCAACTCGGGCTTGCCCATATCCAGCCTGGCGCCCGACCGCGCAATGGCGAGCTCCACCTGCACAGCCTCAGACAGGGATGTTCTCTTCACTTCACCAGCGAGCTCCAGAGCCTTATCGGGTCGACCCAGACCCCTTTCACAGTCCACCATCAACGGCAGTTGATCATCCGCGCCAGAGAGCCTGCGATAGGTACGAAGCTCGCGAAGGGCAAGGGCAAAGTTACCCAGCAAATAAGCAGTGATGCCCACCGTTTCGCGGGCAACAGGAATCCGGCCGGCTTTGCGTGCAGCGGCCAACGCGTGCTTGTGGGCTCGCTCGGGATCATCATCAATGACGCGCGAGGCCATCACCAGATGCCCGGCGACCCACTCCGCGTTTTCCTTGGTGAGTGCTTTGAGCTCTCGCCACGCAGAGCGTTCGAGTTCTTGGGGGGTGACATCTTCATCCACGGGGGGATCATCATGCCTGGGAGCGTCCTCGCGCGGCCGGGAATCCCTCGGGCCTCGGTCTCGATCATCGCCAAACGAGCGTCTGGGCCGATCATCACCGTTTCGCGAAGGTCGATCGCTCCGCTCTGAGCGCTGAGGGTTCCTGGGGCGCGCTGGGCGTCCGTCATCTCGCCGAGGTTGCCCCTCGCCCCGTTCTGAGCCTCCAGAGCGTTCAGGACGGCCTCGGGAATCGCCCCCTGATCGTCCACCAGCCCGGTCAGGTCGAGACCCACTAGAGGAGCCGCCTGGACGCCTGGGACCACCCTGGGAACTGGAAGACGGGCGTCTGGGTCGATCGGTTGTCATGATTCTCAATTCTATTGTTAACGCAAAATGGCCACCCCTAGGGGTGGCCATTTCACAAAGAAGTCCGGCGGTGTCCTACTCTCCCACGAGGTCCCCCTCGCAGTACCATCGGCGCAGAAGGTCTTAGCTTCCGGGTTCGGAATGGAACCGGGCGTTTCCCCTTCGCTATGGCCGCCGAAACACTATTGATTTTTCAGTCTGAGGATCACCAGCGCAAGGCTGGTAATCAATCGGTTCTCGACCGTCAATCGAGAACCACAAAGTGGACGCGAGCACCACTCATGTGGTGTCAAATTATCGGCTTATTAGTACCGGTCAGCTTCATGGGTCTTTAGTCCCCACTTCCACATCCGGCCTATCAACCCAGTCGTCTACTGGGAGCCTCTCGCCCCGAAGGGCATGGAAATCTCATCTTGAGGCCGGCTTCCCGCTTAGATGCTTTCAGCGGTTATCCATCCCGAACGTAGCTAATCAGCGGTGCCCTTGGCAGGACAACTGACACACCAGAGGTTCGTCCAACCCGGTCCTCTCGTACTAGGGTCAGATCCTCTCAAATTTCCAACGCGCGCAGCGGATAGGGACCGAACTGTCTCACGACGTTCTAAACCCAGCTCGCGTACCGCTTTAATGGGCGAACAGCCCAACCCTTGGGACCTACTCCAGCCCCAGGATGCGACGAGCCGACATCGAGGTGCCAAACCATGCCGTCGATATGGACTCTTGGGCAAGATCAGCCTGTTATCCCCGAGGTACCTTTTATCCGTTGAGCGACAGCGCTTCCACAAGCCACTGCCGGATCACTAGTCCCGACTTTCGTCCCTGCTCGACCTGTCAGTCTCACAGTCAAGCTCCCTTGTGCACTTACACTCGCCACCTGATTGCCAACCAGGCTGAGGGAACCTTTGGGCGCCTCCGTTACTTTTTGGGAGGCAACCGCCCCAGTTAAACTACCCACCATGCACTGTCCCTGAACCGGATTACGGTTCGAAGTTAGATATCCAGAGTGACCAGAGTGGTATTTCAACAATGACTCCACAAACACTGGCGTGTCCGCTTCAAAGTCTCCCACCTATCCTACACAAGCCACACCGAACACCAATACAAAGCTGTAGTAAAGGTCACGGGGTCTTTCCGTCCTGCTGCGCGTAACGAGCATCTTTACTCGTAGTGCAATTTCGCCGAGTTCGCGGTTGAGACAGCTGGGAAGTCGTTACGCCATTCGTGCAGGTCGGAACTTACCCGACAAGGAATTTCGCTACCTTAGGATGGTTATAGTTACCACCGCCGTTTACTGGGGCTTAAATTCGCAGCTTTGCACAAGTGCTAACCGCTCCTCTTAACCTTCCAGCACCGGGCAGGCGTCAGTCCGTATACATCGTCTTGCGACTTAGCACGGACCTGTGTTTTTAGTAAACAGTCGCTTCCCACTGGTCTCTGCGGCCTTCATAGCTCCAGGAGTAAATCCCTTCACCAATCCGGCCCCCCTTCTCCCGAAGTTACGGGGGCATTTTGCCGAGTTCCTTAACCACGATTCTCTCGATCTCCTTAGTATTCTCTACCTGACCACCTGAGTCGGTTTGGGGTACGGGCCACTAGAACCTCGCGTCGATGCTTTTCTTGGCAGCATAGGATCACTGATTTCCCCCGTGAGGGGTACGCGTCGGATCTCAGGCTTCGTGAGGAACGGATTTGCCTATTCCTCGCCCTACATCCTTACACCGGGACAACCATCGCCCGGCTCAGCTACCTTCCTGCGTCACACCTGTTAATACGCTAGCCGCGCCAGCATAGGGTCGAGTGCTAGCTCTCAATCCTCACCCCGAAGGGATCAGAAAGAGAATTCGGACTCTTAGCATTACTGGTTTAGCTCTTGCGGTTCTTCGCGGGTACGGGAATATCAACCCGTTGTCCATCGACTACGCCTGTCGGCCTCGTCTTAGGTCCCGACTTACCCAGGGCGGATTAGCCTGGCCCTGGAACCCTTGGTCTTCCGGAGGACGGGTTTCTCACCCGTCTTTCGCTACTCATGCCTGCATTCTCACTCGTGTGGCGTCCACGGCTGGATCACTCCGCCGCTTCGCTCGCCACACGACGCTCTCCTACCCATTCACACGGCTGGACCACGAAGGCCTACCTATAGTTTGAATGCTACGACTTCGGTGGTGTGCTTGAGCCCCGTTACATTGTCGGCGCGGAATCACTTGACCAGTGAGCTATTACGCACTCTTTCAAGGGTGGCTGCTTCTAAGCCAACCTCCTGGTTGTCTATGCAACTCCACATCCTTTTCCACTTAGCACACGCTTTGGGACCTTAGTCGGTAGTCTGGGTTGTTTCCCTCTCGACGATGAAGCTTATCCCCCACCGTCTCACTGCTGCGCTCTTACTTACCGGCATTCGGAGTTTGGCTGACGTCAGTAACCTTTTAGGGCCCATCGGCCATCCAGTAGCTCTACCTCCGGCAAGAAACACGCAACGCTGCACCTAAATGCATTTCGGAGAGAACCAGCTATCACGAAGTTTGATTGGCCTTTCACCCCTATCCACAGCTCATCCCCTCGGTTTTCAACCCAAGTGGGTTCGGTCCTCCACGACGTCTTACCGTCGCTTCAACCTGGCCATGGATAGATCACTTCGCTTCGGGTCTAGGACATGCGACTGAATCGCCCTATTCAGACTCGCTTTCGCTACGGCTACCCCTCACGGGTTAACCTCGCCACATATCGCTAACTCGCAGGCTCATTCTTCAAAAGGCACGCTGTCACCCCTACAAGGAGGCTCCAACGGATTGTAAGCAAACGGTTTCAGGTTCTATTTCACTCCCCTCCCGGGGTACTTTTCACCTTTCCCTCACGGTACTTGTCCGCTATCGGTCATCTGGGAGTATTTAGGCTTACCAGGTGGTCCTGGCAGATTCACACGGGATTTCTCGGGCCCCGTGATACTTGGGATCCTCTTCGCATTAGTGCTGCATTTCAACTACGGGGCTGGCACCCTCTGCGGCTGGCCTTTCAAGACCATTTGTCTATACAACAACTATCTACGTGGTTTTCGGCAGAAAACCGTAAGAGTCCCACAACCCCGACCATGCAACGCCTGCCGGCTATCACACATGATCGGTTTGGCCTGTTCCGGTTTCGCTCGCCACTACTACCGGAATCACTGTTGTTTTCTCTTCCTGTGGGTACTGAGATGTTTCACTTCCCCACGTTCCCTCTACCCGCCCTATATATTCAGGCGGGAGTCACTGGGTAGCACGAAGCTCCCAGCGGGGTTTCCCCATTCGGACATCCTCGGATCAAAGCTCGCTTATCAGCTCCCCGAGGCTTATCGCAGATTGCTACGTCCTTCTTCGGCTCCAGATGCCAAGGCATCCACCGTTTGCTCTTAGAAATTTGACTACATGAGTATAAAATCGATCGTGATATCACCGAAGTGACATCAGATTGACCAATGATCTATATAAATCTAGATCTATAGAATGACATCTTTCGATGTCTTTCTAAGATGCTCGCGTCCACTGTGTAGTTCTCAATTTACGGGCGGTTCCGGGAACATCGAGGATAAATATCCTCTCCGAGCGCGGTCCGACTGAGGCCGAAATGCCGCGTATGCGGCATCCCCGGTCCCTCAGGACCCAACAGTGTGCAGGTGCTGCTCCCAGCTGGTGTTGCTTTCCTTGCCCCGAGGGGCCGTACTTGCGCTACTGGCTGTTTACAGCACCAAAGTCAATGTTCCACCCATGAGCAACCACCTCAGAACAGTCGTCTGAGTTGTGGCTCTGAGACACCCCGAGGGGTGCCTTTGTGCTCCTTAGAAAGGAGGTGATCCAGCCGCACCTTCCGGTACGGCTACCTTGTTACGACTTAGTCCTAATTACCGATCCCACCTTCGACAGCTCCCTCCAAAAGGTTGGGCCACCGGCTTCGGGTGTTACCGACTTTCATGACTTGACGGGCGGTGTGTACAAGGCCCGGGAACGTATTCACCGCAACGTTGCTGATTTGCGATTACTAGCGACTCCAACTTCATGAGGTCGAGTTGCAGACCTCAATCCGAACTGAGACCGGCTTTTTGGGATTCGCTCCACCTTGCGGTATTGCAGCCCTCTGTACCGGCCATTGTAGCATGCGTGAAGCCCAAGACATAAGGGGCATGATGATTTGACGTCATCCCCACCTTCCTCCGAGTTAACCCCGGCAGTCTCCCATGAGTTCCCACCATTACGTGCTGGCAACATAGGACGAGGGTTGCGCTCGTTGCGGGACTTAACCCAACATCTCACGACACGAGCTGACGA
>OJFS01000216.1_pt1 | contig 26658 bp, 32 predicted proteins | sample 1594231 | NCBI WGS metagenome assembly OJFS01 (sample SAMN05416847, study PRJEB24817) | seawater metagenome | isolation source: Sea water | place: Canada:Atlantic | collected 2013-07
ATTCGTCGGCAGCGTCAGATGTGTATAAGAGACAGCTATAGAGGTGTGAATAGACAGTTCTATTCACACCTAAAACTCACTTTTTTGCTAGGGTCCAAGCCGGAGATTACAATCTCGTAGATTCCAGAATCTTGTAGTCAGATTCCAGAAGATTCTTTTCTACCATTTTCCCGCCTTTTTCTACAAATCTTCTACAACCTTCTATCATTTACCGCCTTTTTCTACAAATCTTCTACAACCTTCTATTATTTCCCGCCTTTTTCTACAATCGTTCTACGCAATGTCGGCTCGCAAGCACACCTCTCGCACTCCTGCAGACCCCTTCCAACCCGGAGACAACTACGACACCCGCCTCAACCTGCTACTGATGTGGCTGGAGGTGAGCCCAGTCAAGGTGCCGACCACACTTAACCGCGACAAGATATACCAGTGCAACAAAAACAGGCTCTGTGGCTACCTCCCGAGCGACCAAGACCGCGTGTTCATCAAGAGAGCTGACGAGCTCAGAGTCAAGTGTTGCAACAAGTCGTTAAAGGCTGTAAAGTATGACTTGCGCCGTGCACTGCGCGAGCTCTAAAACTGTTTATTAACATACTTTACAAGTTGCTCTGCAAGGGCGAAGCCGGGCGGAGCGTCGAAGGGGTGGACGACCTTTGCACCGCGGTTCTTCATCGTGTTTGGCGTCATTGAGACGCGTCTTGTCTGCCACGCACTTGTCTCTCCGCAACCGGCGCACAGACAAATCGGACGCGCAGTCGTGAAGGTGTAGACCGGGTGAGTGCAGGCGCAGCAAGAGTGTTCGACCTCCAAGATGAGAAAGGTGACGCGGTTCTGTTGGTGGTCGACCTTCTCAACAACTGCAAGGTGTGGCTTGTTGTTGTAGCTCATTGTCCATGGGTAGTCTCTGCCGGTTTCCGCCTGGGTCAGCTTTCTCTCGCACATTCTGAGGTGCTCTTCGGCGTTTTTGACCGGTCTTTGTTTCTTGTCGATTGCACCTCTGACTCTGCCACCCCTGAAGCTGTTGATGATTCGGTTGGCGGTGGTGGTGAGGTTTACGAAGGGGAGAGCCGGTAGGTCGGGGAAGAGCTCGTTGACGAGGAGTTCAAAGGACATTGCAAGAGTGAGAGAGGCGATGAAAATGAGCGGGAAAAGTGTCTGGAGGTCCATTTCATTTTAACTGATTATTTTTATTAAGGACGATTGGATTCTTCTTATACGACCTATTTTATTTCCATCCTTTCCTCAAAGATCGGCAGGATGTGTTTCTTGTAGGCTTCGACCGCTTCCCAGAACATCTCAAACGTTCTCATGTTCTTCGACAACCAGTTTGGGTCACGGTAGACGATTGTCACGTCAAACTCTTCTTCTGAGGCGGCGGTTGCCGGTTTGAACTGAATGAAGTGGGCTTCGTCCAAGTCAAACACCTCGAGCCCCATCAAGATCTGGTGCAAGTAGTACTTTGGGACGACGCCTGGCTCGATCTTCCGTGTCAGAGGGCATTTTATTTCGATCAGTACGGGCTTCAACGTTTTCGATAGGGCGATACCATCTGGGCTGTGAGCGAGGTAGTCGACCGTTGAGTGTGGTACGACCCCTAGTTCAATGTGCTTGCGATCGTAGAGTTCGCAGTATTTTTCAGTTGCGACCGACTCATACTTGTTTCCGTGGCGAGTGGCGGCGTTCCCAAAGAAGGTGGATTTTACACCCGCCTTTTCCGAAATGAGTTGGTGGATCGTTTGGTACGGGTTTGTGCCGAGGATCGTGTCAACGATTGAGCCAGTTATGCGGCTCTGACGTGCTTTAAACCACTGGGGTGTGCGCTGTTCCACAAGTGGTATGGCACGTACTTCTTCCACGCGGTGGGTGGTGAGGTAGCCGTCGAAGTCCAACATTTTGTGAACAATATGCAGAACAATATGAAAAATAATGGCGCTTGCTACTGGTGTTGCCACTCCTTCACTACCGAGGCTGTTGGTGTGCCGATTAAACGCACTCCAGAAGGTTTTACTTTCGCTCCTGGCGTTTACTGCAGTTTTAGCTGCGCTCGAAGCGGTGCTGACCGTATTAAACCAGCCGCCGACCCTGGTCTACTTACATCCTATGCCAACTGGGTCGACAACAGTACTCGGTTTTGCAGGGTCTTCATTCAAAGAGCTCCACACTGGTCCGTGCTACAACTGTTCGGCGGTCCTCTGACGATCGAAAAATTCAGAGAAGGGTTGGTGACCGTACCAGAGTCGTTTGGCGACACACGTCTGTCGGTGCAGAGACTGCACTCGACAACCCATATCCCACAGGAGCGGGTCCACATCAAGTCTGTGAGTGCTGAGTTGCCCAAGTCGATGAGAAAACTTTTAAAACTCTAATTGTTCTATGCGCGACATCCGCACCACCCTATCTGGTCTCCTGGACCGCATCTACGAAAGAACACCGCCCGAAGAACGTAATACCTTCTTACTCAAGAGCATGTACGTCGAAAGCACAGAGCAGGTCGTGACAGAACTGGCAGAATATTTGACCTATGAAGAGATACAAGTTTTCCGACCCAAACCCACCTTCCCCGTTTGCCAACACTGTGGGTGCAGAGAGTATTACAAAGAAAACGACGGAGCTGTTTGTACGAACTGTGGGGTTTTGGAGTACACGCAATTCGGTGGCATTGCTGCCTTGGGGTACCTTCATTCTCTTCCACACGTCGTCCGCAACTCGTACAAGCGCACTGGGCACTTCTCTGACTTTTTGAAGCGGATCCAGGCACAAGAGCTCACGACTGTCCCAAAAGACGCGTTGAGAACGATCGACGAGTGGTGTGCTAAACACCGAGTGGACACCAGAAAATTGACCTACGCACACATACGGAAGGCCCTGTCGGAGAATAAGATGAGTCGTTTGTTTCACTCTATTCCCTCTATTCTTTTACGCTACACTGGGAAAAAACAACTGTGCATCGACAGACGCTTGGAAGCGGAAATGAAGACTCTGTTCGTTCAGATCCAAGAACCGTTTGAGATTGCGGTGCAGCAGGTGTGTCCTGGACGCAAAAACTTCATCAGCTACGGCTTTGTGACGATTCGTCTTATGGAGTTGGTGGGTATCGACCCCGCCCCTTTCCACCTTAACGGTCCGAAAACCTGGGAAAAGCAGATCGAACAGGATAAACTCTGGCGCAGCATTTGTGAACAGTGCGAGTTCCCTTTTACGCCCACTGTTTAAACGTTGCACAGGGGGCAGCGGGTGGTAGTGCAGTGTTCTGTGCAACTGGCGTGGAACGCGTGTCCGCAAGTCCAAAGGGAAATACAGTGTACACAGTTTATGGGTTCCATACAAATCGCACACTCCAACTTTTCTCCCAAGGCCACTTTAAGTTTGTAAAACTCTTTGCTCAGATGTGGGAGGCAAGGATGTGGTTTTATGGAGAGCACGACTTTAGCCGATCCGATCAGATCTTCTGGCTCGTCCAATTCAATTGCATTGTTTGTTCTTCTTCTTGGCATGTTTTTTATTATACGTAATATTTTTTTTTCAATTCATATTTGTAAATTATAATTGAGGACCATAGTCTCAAAATTGGTCCCCCTACTTCTACTCATATAACTTAATCTACTTAGGACACTCTCTCCAGACTCACAAACGTCAAGGACGCATACTTTAAAATGACCTCCCTCTCCGATTCGCTTGTAAGTTGCTGCTTGTACCTCGTTAGTGTGAAATGCAATTTTTTCGTTCGAAGCAAGTTTGTCGACTGCATCTCTGAAACGTTGGTCGTGGATCGTGCATTTTTTTGGACCGTAGGTTTTTACTGTCTTGTACTTATTGCGAATGAATTCGACATGGGTTTGGTGTCTGACCAAGTAATTCTCGTAGCCGAGCATTTGGTGGGAATCCTTCACCCAGGCACATACATCTTGCGACCTGCAGTACGTGTTCGACAACAAATAAGAAATTATAAATTTTTTCCACTGACCTGTGTCGAATAATTCATTCTCGTGCCGTACTAAATCCGCTTTACGCGGTAGCCACGTGAACTGTTCCTTGTTCCTCTGAATTGTTCTGTCAAACCGCGCACTTACCAACTCGTCGATATATGGCTGCATATCGCCGCGCCATTCGGGGTGGAAGTGGAGGAAGACAGCAATGAAGTTATACTGTGTGTGTATTGAGTTTCTTGTGGCCAAAAAACCAAAGGCATCCTCCACGTCCCATAAGTCTAAGTCGACGTCTTTGTACTTGCGCAGCAACTTGTACTGAAGCACTCGATGAGTCTGTGTTCTTTCAGAGTTGGACCATAATGACTGGCGGTAAAGCTCTACCTCCAGCGGTTTGTCCATTTACTTTACTCACTATTTTTATGCACCAGCAACCAATGCGTCCACCAACGATTGGAGGGCGGTGAGCTGGGCTTGAATCTGCACCTGAGTAGCAAGAATCGATGAGTCGGCTGCCGAGTAAGCAGCTACGACTTCCTGCAGAGTGTCCAGGTCAATGCGATTACATTTTCGTAACTCATGTCAGCAAGTTATGACCCGTTTTTAATTTTCCCGCGCATTTTTCGACGTTTGAAAAAAAAATTAAGTAATTCTAACATCATCTCTTATTCTTCTCCAATAATCAGCATCGTAATAAGCAACTGTCTTACCTCCAGGTGCGTCCGTCACGAAAGCAATATCACCTTCTTGTTTAAATGTTGAATTATTAAGTTGAGCAACAGTCATACTTTCCATAGCGTTACCCACACAAACACCATCGTCTGGGTCGTCCACACCGGTTTCCTTCATGCGTAGTCTTCCATACCTCATCCAAAAAGTGGTTTTACCTATCTTCATCATTTCTCCAGCTTCCCCAACTACTGTGTCGTTAATATTGTTTGCCATAATAGACGTTTTTCCAGCATGAAAAGAATTAGTCATTCCCGTAGGTAGTGAAGAGCTCATAGCACCTCCTGATGGCACAAGTATGTTATTACTGATAAGACAATATGTAGCATTTGATTCCAATTGAACTCCTTTTTGACCATGACCAATAATTACATTGTTAGTTACAAGATGATACCTTCCTCCAAGTAAGCGAATACCTCCGTAATCATCCTGTCTGGTCAAATAACAATTTTGTATACGATTTCCAACACCATGACGAACAAGAATTACACCATTTGTACATGATAAACCTTCAAGAAATCCATGAATAGTGTTATTATTTGCAAGACAAGGAGGTGATGTATTAATATCTTGCAATATATCAATAATTGCTAAATTAGTGTTTACATTTGCTGTTCCAGAAAAACGCACAGTATTGTGACTGCCATGTATCTGCAATCGTCCATTTCTATAAGATCGGTCAAAGCTGATATCAAATTCTGACTTATTTGATTTGATAGTTCCAATTGTCTCTTGACCACTCAGGTTAGAAAGTTGTTCCGCATAAACTTGGATATTATCATGTGAAGACAAATGATCTGAAATAATCATTTGTCCTTCAATATATGTACAATGTCCTCTGAAAGTATTTCCACTTCCTCCTCGATCAATATATGGGTAAGAACTTCTAGCTTTGTTTTGTATATGACACATAGTTCCACTGACTTCACCATAAGTATTGACGGTGCCGTCACTAGCTACATTATATCTATTTGGCGGTGTATAAATTGATTTTGCTTTCAAATCTATAAGAGAATTTACACAGTTTTGCAACAACCCCCCATTTTGCGTTTGTTCACAAGACAGAAAAATTCTATTTGAATGAAAATCTTCGACATTATAAACTCCATTCCCTTCAATTGAACAAGCGTATCGAATACCTGAGTACGTACCATCACCATTGTCTCTTTGTAATTCGGTAACAGCGTTCTGGCATGTCAGTCGAATAGTAATTGAGTTACAAGGCATTGATCCTTGAATTGTAGCAGCATGCCGGCCTGCATTTCCACCTGTGACATCAATGTCAACCCTAGAAGTAGACACCCTTCCCGATGACTCAGTTCCATCTTCAAATTGTGGACCACCAACACCAACCATATTTTCGTTGAAAAGCTCATTGCAATCCAACCAAATATCTTTTACAGAACAGTTTTTGAGACCGTACCCTCCATTATGACCTGAAACATTAAGCAGTGCTCCATTTCCAGGATAATCAGTTGTTGCATGACGTTGATAAATTTTTGAGGTGTCACCATCACCGTAAAGAAATGTGTCTGAGCGTTTTTCTATTATACTACCGTTTCGCAGAAGAAAGGATCCAGCTGGAATATACGTTCTGTGACCAAACAGTAGTGCACAAATCATAGCATCTTTGTCATTCAACTCTTCACACTCGTCGTCTGTCAGTGCTGTTGGATCCGGATTAAAAGGATCCAATGTAACATTCGTAGCTGGGTTAAAATTACCTTTTGCACCGAACCAGTATGGAGTGGGGGTGAAACCTTGTTGTGAACCGTCTACATTACGTTGGATTAAATTTGCAGATGCAAAATCATTTGAAACTTGATTAGTGACGATGTCTGTCAACTCGGTATGAACTGCTACCCTGTATGGGTACATTTTGCCTGAAATAAAATTACTTTGTAGAATATGCCCTTTAAAAATATGCTGATTAGGTCCTGCTTGAATTCCACCTTTCCAAGTAATTTGAACATTTGTCTGTATATCAAAAATTGCTCCAGGCGAAAAAACAATTGTTACATGTGTCGGAACAATTATGTCTTCATCAATAATATATGATGCCGGACCAAGGCGAATTAATTCATTATTGGTGTTATTAAACGCGTTGTTCAAATATTCTACTGCACTTTCTGATTCATCAATATGTAAAAAATATTGATCATCCGCAAGTGGTCCTGCTGAGTTGCGCCAAATTCCATCTGAGTTTAACTGAAGGACGGCTCCATTCAATAGCGCATTCGAGTCTAGGTCAACGTCTAGCAATTCTTTTAACTCGGCAGCACCTCCAGGCCCTGGTTCACCTGTTTCACCTTTAGGTCCTGGTTCACCTGTTTCACCTTTAGGCCCTGGTTCACCTGTTTCACCTATACTGCCTCGAACAGCTCCTACTGTTACCCATTGATCGAAAGTTTGAGGCGGTACTGTTCCTGGAAGGTATACACTTGGATCTGGTCTGTTAACCACATTGCCGTCTGCTTTCTGGTACAATTGTAGATCTCCTGCATTGCCTGCGTCTTGGTAGACTCCGGTTTCTGTATAAAGGGCGTCCGTTGTATTTGGTAAAATTCTAGCATTGTTGAATCCAAATCCGGCATCACCTTTTTCACCAACTACTTTACCGACTCTTAATTCAAAACTTCCACTGTTAATTTCAGCACTGTTTCCAGGTTTTAATGTTAGGACACCATCGGCATCGATAGTTGAATCAGAAAATCCGTATCCTCGAATATCCGTTGGGAGTGTTACATTATCTGTGTTTATACCTGCATTATCATCACTGTACTTCAGCCCTTCAAATGTTATTCTACCAGTTGAAGAATTTACGGTGACATTATCATAACCAGGACCTGCTGGCCCTTTGAGCTCTGTTAAATTAGGATTAAGTGTAGTTACTGTATTACGCCATACTCCATCTGATTCTAAGTGCAATAATGCACCAGACAAAAGTGGGTTTGTATCTAGGTCCACATCGTCTAGTTCGTTTAAGTCTTGGGCTCCTCCGCCCTGGACATTATTTTGTTCGTATATTCCATCATTATCATAAATTCCCATTGTACACTCTCTATTCTACTATTTATATTTTTTTTAATTTGGCGCGCCCAACGACGTGTTGCCTCCTGGCGAGAAGAAGTCGGCCACCTTCATTGGTGTCCTGTTTAATGGCTTCTCCTCCATATACGCAAGTCCATAGCTCTCTTTCCTGGCAATGCCCGTGTGAGGGTACAAAGCTCCCTGGTAAGGGACAGGCTCTGCGCGCAACGCATCTGGCTGGTTCCTGGACGCACCTTGCACACCCTTCATTGGTAGCGCGCCTCGAATACCCAGATTTGTTTTGATCGTGCTCGAAAGAGGGTTTGGGCCTATCGTGTTACGATGGTGCAGGTCTTGGGTGTCTGGTCTGTTTTGAACCTCGCGCCTCCAACCTGCAGGTGGAAGTGTTTTTAACGTCTGTGCGTCTTTTCTCCCTTTCGTACCTGCATATACCTGGGTGTGTAACGACGGCATTGCTTTTTTGTTTTACACTATATATTTTTTCTTAAGCAATAAGTTCGATTGCTCGTCCCGCTCCAATGCGGAGGGTGGAGGTCGTCTCGACGAACACTGTGAGGTTCGACTCGCTTGTGAGTTCGGTCCTCACAAAACCGGCGAGATTGACAGCTCGAGTGTCGAGACCAGACAAAGTGCGAGAGAACTCAGAATCTACCATGTTCAATCGAATGCACTGCACACAGTTGTTCATTCGATATTGAGGCAGACCCTGCTCTCTCTTGTTTCTTCCCGGCAGACTGTTCATTGAAATGTCATACATTTCTTGAACGGTTGCAGAGTACTGTGGTACGTATGCACCATTAAGCTGCAATTGCATACGCCATACATCAAGACTCGGTACTGGCTGCCCTGGAAGGTCAGGAGTGTCTGGACCGGCAGTGGCTGGTGCATGACGGGGTTTTTTGGGCTCTGAGAAGGTCAAGTACTTCGATTTTCCTTTCAGCTGTGAAGAGAAACTGATGTCTTGCTCGTCCGATCCAAGTATCGTCCCAACCAAAAACGCAGGAGAGTCTTGTTGGTCGTATGCAGTTTTTCGCCATGCCAACCAGACGCGATCCATTGACTGAGCCGCGATACTGAATCTTGTCGTATTGGTATGCGTGTCTTGGAAAGTGTGGTACGCCTTAAATGGAGCTTCCAGAAAACCCTGGGATGCCATTGTGGACGCGACTACGTTTTCGTAGCTCATATCCGCGAGCGAGATACACTCGATCGACGCGTGGATGTCGGACAGTGCATACTTTGCGCCAGAGTCCGCGGCTTTAGTGGTGCTCGAACCCCAGCCAGTCGTATCGCTTGGGTTGTTTTCATACATTGTTCTATTGGTAGCGTTCCCAGCAGACACCGTGAGAATATTGTCTGTCGCCATATAAAGACGCACCCTCAAGTCAGGGATAATAGACGTGTCGAAAATGCGCGGTTGGACTGACTCCATAAACCCAGGTAATTCGTACCCATGTACTGCATATGTGGTCTGGTTCGTCAGACTTCCAATCTGACCGTCCGTAACAGCGTAAGTTTGCCCAGTGGTCATATCGACCGATCGAGACATGATTCGATTTCCACTCGTAATACTCGGCTCGACTCCTGTGAGGGCGGACCTTGCTTCATTAAAAACATTCACGAAATTGTTTCCCTGAGAAAGGATGACACCTCCACACGACACTTCACATCTCTCCACTAGATCCCTTACAGGGGGGAGTCGCGCACATTTCCCACCGGTGGTAACCGCATTGAAGTGGACGGTGAAGGACTCAAGATTTAAGAGCGCGTTAGACGGAAGGTCAAATGAGATGATCGAGTTCGATTTTGCTGTCGTTTGAGCAGCTTCCAATTTGAAGTAGTTAGTGCTGAAGCCGCTGAGGCGTTCGCAGAAATACAAAAGTTGTGGTGACACTCCCATGGTAATTTATTCTACATAATATATTAATTTTGGCCGCCGAAAAAGGGCTTGTAGCCGTCTCCGAACACCTGACCAGGCATATTGAGACCCGCACCTGGTATGCCACGACGCAAGGTCGATGCCGGACCGCTTTGGAACCGCGGAGGGGTCGGTTTGGAAGGTGGCTTTGTGTCCAGATCGTATGGGTTGTTGCCTGGCCGTTTACACCTGTCTATCCTGACGCACATCTCAAAGCTACGGTTCCCGTCTTGCGACTGGCGGTTTGAAATCAAAGGGAACCGCCTCCCAAACGAATCGACAATGTTGAATTCCAGCATGTTCGCCTGTTTACTCGTAAAGTTCACAAAGTAGTTATGGTCGGTTGGGGCTTCGTACGATAGGTACTCGTCTTGCATTGGGATTGCAGCCATAATCTGGGATGATTCGATGACTCCTTTCTTTGTGTCGAAAAATCCAGCAGTATACGAGTCGGTGGCGATATTGCTGTTTACTTGAGTCGTTGTAATATAAGCCATTTTCTGTGTGCGACGACTGTAGTTGTACGGGAAGTGCCAGATGATGTCGGGCGAGTTTGTGAATTGGTAGTACGGTGCGACGTGGGCAATGCCGTTGTTGGAATCCGCTGGTTTGTCTTTTTCTGCTAAATGGCATCGAGCGCCTCCGAACAGTATGTACGAGTCCCCGTCAGATACGTTGCATTGGATCGCCGGTAGGGTCTCCTTGGAGGGCCTTTGAAAAGATGAGACCTTTGCACGTTCGTCGACAATGAAAAAAATCAACCGCCCGCCGTATTTTACTTCTACGTTTTCACTAAAGTCGGGAGACGATTTAAAGGAGGCGTATGTCTGGTATTTGAGTGAGAATGTTGTATGCAGCCCCACAGCCTTGAACGCTTGTGTGACGGTACTTGCAATCGCGTCATACAGAGAGTTGATTCCGCTGCTAGTGTTAATATGCGGCAGGTTCAGGGGGTATGGTTCTCGAACAACCGAGACACCCGCGTTTGGTGGTGTGTACCACAGTACAAATTTTGAGTTTGTTTCGTTAATATCAGTCCAAGACCGGCGCATGGCAAACATATGCAAACTCAAACGAATAAATTCGCCTTCGCCACATACAATGGGCTGTAGACCGAGGTTCAATCGCGTCTGGTCTCCCTGGGTGTCTTCGCCATGGTTGCGGTCGCTGTTTATGAAAAAATTGTAGGAGTCGACTACTTCGGTCATTTTTTATTATACGTAATATTTTTTTTACTTACCTTCCTCTACTGTGATACAGTCTTTTATTACTCCTCCGTTTACAAACTTAGTTGATGGCTTTTCCCATTCCTTCGAGTCGATTAGGTGTTGAATTTCAGTTTCCGACTTCGAATTCCAGAAATTCCAGAGTAAATCCAACCACAAGGAGGGTAGGTTAGGATACATTTTCTCCAATTCCTTTACATCTTCCTCTCGCTTTTTTCTTTCCTCCAGACTGAGTCCGCTTCCGTTTAAAGTTTGTGTGCAACGAGGTATGTCGTCCATGCTTTCTTTTTACAAAATATTTTAAGATTTCAGAAGCGACTACGATTACATCAGTTCTAATGTATTTATTCATTTTTTTTATACCAATTCAACGTTTTCTCGAAAACATCTTCACCCTGTGTACCCTTTGAGTCTGCAGTGTCTTCATATTCTTCAAATCCGTAACCATCATCTTCTTCTACCTCAGCCTCTGCTGTCATAGTCGTTGCGTTACTAAGATCGAGTTGTGGTGTGCTTGATTCTGGCCCGTTCCAAGATGTCATTTGTCCAGACGGTTGAGGATTTCGGTGAACCAAACTCTCATGCCGGGGTACCATGTGGTAGCTTTGGGCGTCCTGATATTTGTGATTTGCGTTCATAAGTGCGCCAGCAGTAATTTGAGCAAGTCCATCTTCAAGTTTTTTCCCATTCGGACTTTCCCACCAATCCATAGGCGTGAGTTCTTCATCCATAGTCATGAGTTCTGCATCCATAGGCACACGTTCCCGAAGGGCCTGAATTTTGTCTTGTTTAGTTAGGATCTGTTTTTGTCTAGTTTCTTTTTTTCGGCTCTCCACCATGCCTTGAAAATCAGGTGGTCTCCTCACGAGTTCTTCTGATTTTGATGGTCTCCTCACGAGTGATGTCGACGGAGCGGTATCTGATTGCGTGACCATTGTTTGCACTTCATTACCAGCTATAACTTCGGGTACGACTGCAGTCGGAGTCGTTAACGGATTGAGTGATGGTAGTGTGTATATATTGGCGTTGCCTTTGACTACCTCTGTCAACAGCTCCCACACGCCTGTCTTGCGGTTTAGAACTTCCATCTGGAAATCACCTCCTCCACGCACATCTGAATATTTTTTTAACAACAGCCGCATACGTCTGTCCAAACTCTTACCAACTCTTTTGACTTCATTTCTTATACTCCGCTCTATAACTTTTTGGTCTTTCGATACCTGTGCTTTTTGGTCAGAGTTCACATTGGCTTGTGGGTCAGCTTGTTCGAGCTTCGCCTCTATCGGTTTATCTGATTGCCTTTCAATATTTGTGTACTTTGATTTTTTTTCCTTTTTTGGCTTAGTCGGCACCGTCGCCGTAGACTGGTCCATTTGTTCCACTTCTCGCGATGCCTGCAATTGTTTTCCTCTTTCATTTTTCTGTTTTTCATAAAAACTGTCTCTTCTTCCTCTTGTTTCCTTTTTCTGTCTTTCATTAATACTGTCTCTTCGCTTGTCTTGTAGTTTATCTGCTACTGTATTGATACTCTGGTCGATGGGCAGTTCGGGTGTCTCCAGTGGCTGAACGGGATTGTAATTATTGCCAACTGACTCCGTCTTGATAGTGGTGTCCGAAGGGGCCATGCCAAATTTGAAACCCAGAGCAACGCCAGCGTCGACATGCATTGGCTCCTGGTATGCCTTAAATTCTTCATACAGACTCTGGTACGCATAGTCTGTCTTGAACAGTGTTTGTGCCATGCTCACTTTCGCCAACGGACCTACGAAAAGTTCAGCCATGTCAACGTACGACTTCGGCCTATTATTGGACCTAGTGTATTTTGGCATTTTAGCGCGTGGTACGTTTTTTCGGTTCGAGGGGCATATTATAGCCAGAATTATATCGTAAAACTCTTGACTAGGGGGGCCATAGATAGATTCCATCTTTTACTGTACCGTATATATTTTTATTCGACGATACCAGACTGGACCTCGGCTGCCAGGCTGGCGGGCACTAGGTACTCGTTCCACCCGTTCCTGTATTTTTTAAGGGGGTCCGAGGGGCAGAAGTCTATGTGTAAGAAGTTGAACGGTTCGGAGTGTGCGATTTTCAACATCTCCTCAAACTCTTCGTACTCAATAGGTAAGTCGCACTCCTCGAAAATTTTTTTTATTTGGTTTTGATCACATATTCGGAATAGGTACAGGTGTGTAGTATTTTCCCGTATGGCGCGATCGACACCCCCTCTCGAACAGTAGCTCTGGGTCAGCATAAAAACTGAGCATCCGAGACCGCCGCATATGTGTCGGTGCCGGATGCAAAAGTTCACAAGCCCAGCAGTCGGTTTTCGCATGACATCTGAGTTCAGGCAGTCGTCTAGTACGATGGCGAACCGAGGGGGGTGTGGCTCCTCGCCTTCCTTTTCCCACTTCCACACCGGTTTTTCCATATACGGTTCGTCATTGTACCCGTGTTGGTAGAACAGTAATAGTTTGTCTTCTGAGATCTGATGAGCTGGGTCTTCCATGTACTTTAGGTATTCTCGATACAAAATCATTTCTGCTTCGTAGTCCGTCCACTCTTCTTTGTGAGTCTCCATATCATCCATGAACTCTTGTAGGACTGTGACACTAGGCTGGTAACAGTCCTTCTCCTCCAGGTAGCACATACGCCAAATTTCAGAGTTGGAGTGGTAGGTGGGGGTGCATACATAAATTTTGTCAATCAGTCCTTCGTCGCGGCATTTTTTCAAGTAGTTCACAGTGCATACCGTCTTCCCACCTCCTCGTTTCCCATTTACAATACTTAAAGTATGTAGTTTAGGGTAGTCTTCAGGTACTTCAATAGCAAATGCTTGTTTGTCTGGGAGTTGGGTGTCGAGGAAGTGGGTCTTTAGTTTCTGCATTGTCTTTTCTTTTAGATATTATTTTCCAGGGCAGCCTCAACGGTGTTAGGGGGTAGTACATCTCTATCACATTCTACACAACAACACTTAATAGTCGTACATCGTGAACGGAGGAGGCAGATAAGAAACGAACCAAGAAAAGCGAATCCGCCGGCTATGATTGTAAGTAGGAACGATTCAGTGACTTCTACCATTTCCTTTAGGGACTTATTTTTTGGTTCGGTGCTTGAGGCTCCAGAAAATCCAAAATCCCGTCAAGCCACTTGCATTCGTGGTCCTTCTCGGTGCAAGTCAACAGAGTGATTGTGTTTTGCAGTAGCCCAACCTCTTCTCTGACTTTCTTTAGTTCATCTAGTTTGACTGCTAGTTTCGTTTCTAATTTTTCGATATCCATTTTATTTTACACGCTATTTTATTTATTTCCTCTGAAAATATCCACTCCGTTCGCGTCCTTCACAGTATGAGTCCTCTCATAAGCCGCATCTCTTTTTCTCCTCTCATCCAGTGCTTTCGAATCTCTCTCTCTAGCCTGTTCCCTTAAGTACGCGTTATACTTGCTGTACTCGTCAGATTGGAAACCAGCTTGGTTCATGGCAACCGCGCTTGCATTTGATAGCAATTCGTTTTCTTTCTTAATGCGGTCTTGAAGGGCGTAGAACTCAGACATCTCATCTGGGTATAAGACATTCAGGTACTCCAGCTTCCGTTGATAGTCGTTGACATCGTCTCGATCGTACACCTTCTCGATTTCGTCTATGCGCTTATCATTAAGTTCCATCTCCATTCCCTCAGACTCCTTCACGTACTCCTTAATACTTAGTCGTCGCTGCATTTCCTGTTTCTCTTCTGCAACAGCCCTCTCGTGGTCTTCCCATGTATTGAACCCCAGCATGAGCACCGAGCCGATACCTATTTCAAGTGCCGCACCTACCCAGCCCATTGGACCGAGCAGTGACGTCTCAGCTGCTAGAGATGCGATCCCAGCCCCAATCTCACCACCCACCGCCGCACCCGCTCCTTCCAGTGCTAAACTTGTGCCAGCCACTCCAAGGCGCTGAGCCATAACGGCCGCAGATGTGGATGTCGTGGCCCTTGCGACTGGATTCCAGTCCTTAGTTGCTTTGTTGACTTCCGTCCCAACTACCGCACCTACGAAGGCACTTGGCGCCGCACTTACGATACCCTTCGTGCCTCGAAAAAAGGCCTCTGCCAGACTGCCGGTCAGGCCGACATGGCTCAGTTCCCCTATATCCTTAGTTCCTAAACCGAGTTTATTGAGTATAAAATCGGCGCCAAATCCAGCCGCAAGCCCTTTCCCAACACCTAACCCCGTGTTTGCTACTCCTCTTACAACAGACCCCCCAATTTTCTTAAACAGATTGGGGTTCTCTGGCAATATTTCCGATACGTCCGACGGTGCCTCTAGACTGCATCCTGTATAGTGTTCGATTTTGTGCGACTCAAATGGACCAAACTTGACCCCCAGTCTTGGTTTGATTTGGCGGTTGAGCCCTTTCCTGTGGTTTGACTCTTGATGGGCAGCAGATACCACATCACCTTGCACGGTCCAACTCTCGAGCTTCTCTCCAAGTGCCTCCATCCCTTCGACTGGCGAAGAATTGAACACATAAGACTTCTTAACAAAATTGGGGTGCTTGCGGCCCTGTATGATTGAATCCCCTCCTCCTTTACTATGACCGCTGTTTGTATGTTCCCCATGTGTCTCGTTCATAAGGATTTGCAAGTCGTTTTGCCTTATATTTTGCTTTTCCATAAAGTCGAGGCCTTTGTTTATCTTCCTGTACACCTTGGAATCGTTCATTGCATCTGTGAACCCAACCGCTTCAGCAATGTTGTTTATATGCTTTCGAGTCGATCCTAATAGGTTCTCATATCCTAATGCGTTCATCACATTTTTCCCCCAGTCTCGTATGTTCTTCGTCGGAGGCTCTGACCCTCGCCATGCCAAATTTGGGAGTATAGCTTTGTTTTTGTTAGTGAACACCGTTCCAAGATCGTTACTGAGCTTCCAGTCCACCTCCCAACCGTTAGCCCCTAATGATGACACCTCGTCTACATATTTACTTAGCTTTTCTGGTTGGTCATGTAAGTAGGTGGCCTGTGCCATCTCCGCCATCTGTTGGTGCAAATCCGTAAACCCCTCTACCGCAGTGAATTTTTTGTCGTTGCGGATGGTGTCGATTACGTTCTTGACTGCGTTGGCTGCAGGTGACAGCTTTAGTTTTACTGGAGCCACACTTTTATCGTCTCTCTCCTTTGTACCGCCTCTCAGCCAATCCAACTCCTTCTCTCGGTCCAATGCGACGTCTCTGAGGTGGTACAATACAGCCAGACTCTTCCCTGTGTCCCCAAATTGCTCCACGTCTTCTGGAGACCATTCGTCGACCGGCTTTCCTTTCACCGACTCGGGCCACATGTGGATTGGTATGGTTCCTGTCAACCCCATCAGTGTCGGTCCAAGTGGTTTCGTCCATACATCAAAAACGAACTGTTCCATACTGTGTTGCTCAAAAATAAATTGATCGCGGTCTGACCCAGGTTTCTTCAGATGGCGTGACTTGTGTGCCGCATTAAATCGTGAGAGGCGGTCGGGCCGTCTTGCCGCTTTATCGTTTGTCTTTGGGGTGTAGATGTTCATTTTATTTTACAACTTATAATTTGTTTTTCGCCATACCAGTAAAGTCACTTTTCTTTGGCTTGTACACGTCACCTCCTGACGTGTGTGCTTTTGCGTTTTTCTTACTCAAATTTTTGTGGCCAGAAGTTCTCGTTTTATGCTGTTTGCCCAGGAATCTTCCGGTTTTCAGACAGCGGTTCATCTTTTTCCTTTAGGGCACATATTTATTCTGCGGACACACAAAAGGAAACCGGACCGAGGGGAGTTGCGTATTCCATATTGAGAGGCAGTCCTTCCGTGAGTCGCAGTGTGACTTTCTTCGAGAGATTCATACCCTTTGCATACTTTGCAGTCGCCTTGAGGTCAAATTTTCCCAGGAACGCGTTGGGGTTGCGGTGACGACAGAGCTCAAAAAATTCGTTCTCCTCGAACAAGACGTACTGGTCAGAAAAGCTGCCCTTTGCGCGGAGTTCGAGTTGTTTTTTTGGGGACCCAGCGTGGCTCGCGTACACTTCGACAAAGTCGGCAACCTGAGTCATTGTACGGAACGTGTTGTAGAGGGGGGCAGTGGCGACTTCGGCGATCATGTCATACCCGTGGTCTGGGAGGACGACGTACTTTTTGTCGAGGTCGAGGGTAGCCAACTTGTGAATGACCGTGCACCCCTCCGTAATGTTTGCGCGGATCTCAAGCGTCGGGGAGGAGGACGTTTGCACGAAAGTCACGTCTTTGGCGTCTTTTATTGTCTTGAGTACCTTTAGGAGACACTGCAGGTTGACACCGAACGAATGCGCGCCACTTGCCTGAAACGTTTCAAACGAGTTAAGCGTCGCGTGGACGAGCCCCGTGTTTTTTGCGTCGAAGAGCCCGATACGGATGCAGTCGTGGTCTACGAAGAAGACGACGTCGGAGAGGAGTGTCGAGAGGGTGTCGACAATGTGGTAGAGGTTGGTCACGAGGGGAGTGGAGGCGACGAACGACATTTTTTGTTTGTTCTTTTTGTTCTCTTATTGTTCTACTATTTCGTCGCTATCAGTGTCAGACAGGTACTCTAAGGGCACTAGTTCGTCATAAGACGAGAAGAAAAATCCAAGAAAATGCCAAGCCTCGGTTAACATCCACCCGTCGTATGTGCGTGTGGTCCGCTTCACCGTCTTTGGGTCGAGTTCCCAGATTCTCCTGGAGTAGGAGAACCGGTTGTCGTCCACCTCTTCGAGGGGCGTGACAAACACTTTTCCACCTCTGGTGTTGCATATCTCACCGTACCTCACGCATCCCGCGTCACGAAACTCTACCAGGTCGGACACTTTGAGTTGCGGAGCCATTTACTGTACGCCAGATTAAAATTGTTGGTGCGGCTGGTTGAAGTGGAAGGGGTTTGTGACCGTGTCCGGGAGTTTACTCAGGTGTGTCGCCATCCGGTTTTGTCGGTGGACTGCTCGTTTCACCGTTTTGGCCTTTTTCACCAGGATTATCTCCCCTTCGTCAGAGTCGGAGTCGCTGTCCTCAACAACGTACCTCACCTTTTTCTTGTTTCGCTGGATCACTTTGGGTTCTTTTGGTGCGGGTAGAGGTGCGGGCGGGTCATCTTTCGGGGGGAGAGGGCGCATCTTTTGAAGCTGTCGCTCGACTTCCGCCTGGATGAACTGGTTGTGTTCGTCGGTGAACTTGAAGCTCTGTTTCGGCGGCTCCTTGCTCTCCTGCGGCTCGGGCTCGGGGACCGGCTCGGGCTCGGGCTCCTCGGTGGGCGGCTCAGGTTCTGATGCGGTTGCCTCGGTTGCTTCCTGCTCCGCTTTGCCTGCTTCTTCCTTTCTGATGGCGGCCTTTGCGCGGCGGACTTCCAAAGCCTTTTCTCTGGCCTTGGCCAGGTTGGCGAGCTGTTCCTCGGTGAGGACGCGTTTTTTAGTTGGGTCGTTTGCTGGCATGGGTTATTTATTTTACAGTCAGATTTTATTTTTAGTAGAAAAAACTGCAGAATTCCCCACTGCACATAACTCCTAGGGGTCGTGGGTCCGAAAAATTGGCTCATTCCATTGGGACCTATGCTCCTTGATCTTCTACTTTCAAGGGACATTCAAGCCATACAAAACTTTCAAGTACCATACCGCCAGTCCAACGAGTACACCGACCTCATCGACGCGTGGGTGGAGGAGCATGGTACAACGCGTGGCCTGAACTACTTCATCGACAACCATCCTCAATGTGAGATGCTTCGAATCATGTCCGCCTACCTTAAAAACGTCACCCTCCATCGTGGTATGCAGTACCTCTCCTTCCTCCACCGACCTGCTCGCAACGCAAACCTCACTCGTAAGTACCTGTTGGCCGCTGTTCGCAAGATCGGCGGGTTACAAGTGGGCATCGAGGAGGTAATCAGCAAGTACTACCTCGAACGGTGCAGGTCCATCATGGTCTCCAACGGCGAACGTACGCGCCGCTTTTACAACTACATCAACCGGCTCTACCTTGGCTCCATTTACGACGGCACGGCTCAGTTCTACCTTAGACTCGACGCAGTGCGCGATATTTATGAAGCTACACGAGCTGTACACATTGACTTTAAGGACGACGACTCACAGTACGAAACGAGTAGTGACGAGAGTAGCGAGTTAGGGGGGTACCCAGCTTCTATGATTGACATTTAAGTTCGTTTCTTCTTATGCCTCGCGATGGGCTCGTTCTCGTCGTCCGTTTCCACCGCGTCCACAATTACCTCGCTGGGAAACTCGAACACATCCGTCTGTTTCGTGTAGTCGATCAGAGACGAGATGAATCCGTTCAAACGTTCGGCGCGCTCCAGCTCGTTGGACAGTGTCTGCCTTGCACACTGCGTTTCGTACTGCAGGTGCTGCAAATGGTTGACCACGAACCCCAAATCCTTGCGCAGCGTTTTATTCTCGTTTTCAAGGTCGTGTTGAACGCGCGTACTCTGTAGCTGCTGCTGGCGACGACGTTCCACAGCTTCCTTGTACGCCTGGACCTTCTTCTCGATGTGTTCCTTCGTCTGCTTGGGGTACGGCTGACTCGTGGACTCCATTGCTTCAAAAAAGATTCTTCAAAAAGCGGCGGGAGATTGCGATCTCGGAGATTATCTTGGTTTTATTAAGGGGGCTATATGTTCTTTATTAAGGTAATATATATTCTCAGAGATTATCTTGGTTTTATTAAGGGGGTTAATTGTTGTTTATTAAGGTAATATATATATAAAAGTATGAGAATGTGATAAAAGTGACAGAAATGCCATAAATCTACTACGCTGTAGTAAGGTGTTCGGGTTCGGAACGAATAAGGAAGTAAGGGTGAAGTTTCCTGGAAGTTTCCCCCTACTTCCTTATTCGTTCCGATCCCGAACACCCTTCTACAGCGAGTTGAAAAACGTCCATTTCTGCCACTTTTATCACATTTTGTCAGGTGTTCAAAGAAATATACAAACTTTACAGGTACTCAACAGCCTCGCAGGCTGGAGTTACCGCTACAGATCAACTTAAAACTGTGAGTCAAACTGTTCGACCGCGCACTCCTCGATGGGGTCCATGTTGTTTTTCTGGAACTCGCGCCTCCAGTGTGGCTTGTTGACGATCAGTACATTCCCAGATCTTGCGTGAAACAGGTCAAAGCCGCTGCCAGGTTTCTTGAGTAGTTTCCAGGCGAAGCCAATCTTTGGAACATCGATGTTGTGCACCTCCGTCTGCTCGATCCACCATTTCTTGGCAACTGGGAGGCGTATTTCCTTCGTCCAGTCTTGGTGGGTGAGGATCTCGTAGATGAGCTGAGTCATTGGCGGTGCGTTGCTGTACTGCAGGGCCTCTTGCATGTAGGTTCGCGACGGAAGGGGGTGGTTGTGCAGGTTGAGCGGGAAGGGTATGTCGTCGCCGAGGATGAAGGAGAGCACCGTTTGAATGCCGTTGTGCGTCTGGAGCCGGTGCTTGTACTCAGCGAAAAATTCGAAGTCTTTGATGAAGGTGTCGCTGCACTCCATGAGGACGTAGCGCCGATCTTCTGCACCGCAAGGTAGGTTGTCCAGCTCGTTTGTCGACGCCCAAACTCTGTGGAAGGAAGGTGCAGTGAATGTTTTGATGTTCTTCTGTTCATAACTCATCTGTGTCTCGGTGATGAGTTGTTTCAGCTGGTCCTCGAAGAATTGGTGTTCTTTGCCGCTCCACTCGTTGACGACGACTTGAGTCCCACGTAAAAGCATAGTGCCAGAGTAATTGCCGACCGCGTCTCTGATTCGAGTGGCTGTGACGACGTTGTCGGGGAAGAGCGAGCCAAGTATGAGGTCGAAGAAGAAGGATTTGCCGCAGCCAGGTTTGCCGTAGAAGATGATGCAAGGCGCCTTGTTTTCAGGATGGAGGTAGGCGTTCTTGAGGGCGACCAAGATGTATCTGGCATGTTCTGCTGAGTCACCACTGAGAGCAAATATGTGCTTCTTGAACATATCCAGAACTGTCTCATCGTGACCGTGCACTGCCTGTTCGAGGTAGGGCGTCCACACTTTGAGCGTCGTTGGTGGTACATAAACGGTAGGAGGAATGCGAGCATATCGTTCGTAGCGTGGGCGCTGAGGGTCCTCGAGCCAGTTCTTGGTGTGGTCTTTGTACTGGACGTTAAAGTCTTTGAAAGCGCTGAAGGAGAGGGAGCAGACTGAGCCAGAGGGGTCGACGAGGAGGTCCATCACTTGCACGTGTTTGTTGATGCCTAGCCAGTGTTCATAGCTCCCCTCTTGCGGCTCTTCAACTTCCTGGACAGGCAACGATCGTAGCGCTGTTTCAAGGTCCCATGATTTCTCGGAAAATCGAACCGGACAAACATCTGCAACTGCAGCTTCCAGAGCACGTAAAACCTGACCGACGTCCAACCCAGGCTCGCGTTTGAGAAGGAGTCCGTCATAAATGAGCGCTGCAACAGTGTGGCCCTGTTCAGTGAGGAAGTCGTAGGCCTTCAGGATGATTTGCCTCTCCATCGACTGAAACACATGAGAAATGAGCGACCCCTTCCAATTCCAATCCTTACGCTTCTTGACGAACTCGCGGATCTCTGCATATTCATCCAGTCCCCAAAACAAATCCTGCAACTTCTTCGCATCAGAAAAAATATTTTGTAAAAACAAAGAGTGGGTATGCTGGTTACGAGAGCTGTTCAATGTGGCAATTATTGTCTTTTTGGATTCTGCTTTGCTACACTGCAGATCGCGCATAACCTGTTGAATTGCTGTATCTCGGTCGTTGATGTAGCTCTCGAGCGATTCGACTTCGATCCCGTGTCTCCGAGCCAAGAAAAAAAGGATTGAAGGTTGACAGTTCACGATATCGATGTCGTGGTATAGGTTCGAGCAGAGTATGGTGCGTATCGAGCCGCGAACTGTGACAAAGGATGGAGCCCAGAATCCAGTTCTATGGGTCTGCAGTCGTTGAAAGGAGTGGTTTGAGGTGTAGTCGGTTGCGACGGGGCCGTTCTTGAGTGCGTTTAGCCAGTACAGTGTCTTTTGGGTGTCTGGCCGGAGTGTGTCTTCGTCACCGAATGAGAAGTAGGTGGCTGGCTGGGAGAGTAGTAGAGGTATGTGCGCGGGGTCTGCCACTTCGATCAACGTGAGGGTAGGCGAGGTGGCGGGCATTGCTTTCCTTTTGGCTTTTATTTTTTTGGGCGGGAATTTTTAGCTCCAGACACGATCGTAAATAAAACTTTCAAGACATTTTTTCAAATTGTCTCTAGTTGTTCCAATGCCGTACAAGAACCCTGCTGATGCTGCAGCCTACCGTGCAAAGAATAAAGCCAAGCGAAACGCACAGAGCCGCGAGTGGTATGAGGAAAACAAAGACAAGATAAAGGAGGCTAAATGTGCATATGCTGTAAAATACAAAGCAGAGAATAAAGAAAAAATTAAGGAGCGAAGGGCTGAGCAATATGCATTAGAAGAATTCAATGAATACCATGGGTACGCGATCGAGCTTGTCCCTGGTTGCAAACGGTTTAAAGTGGGGATTTGCAAGAACAGAGATCGACTCAGACATCACGCTACAACTCTCGGCAATCTAGACGGTCTTTGTGTCTTCGAGTCAATGGGGATATCACGTTCAATGCCCCAACAGGCTCGAGAAATGGAAAAAAAATTTTTCGAGGTACTCGATCTATTCAGTACAAGAGTCAAACAAACTCATTCACTAGGAGGTGACAGTGAAGTCTTCGACGCGCCAAACAAACTCATGGTTCAAGGTGCGATTCAATGGGTCATTGATGAGTCAAAGAATGCCTAACCCCCCTCGCCGTCATAATCTTCCACATCCCCTTGGTCTGTAAAAAAAATGTAATCTAGGTAAGCCCTTGCGTTTTGTCTTTTTAATTCTGGTAGTTCGGGTATAATCATCTTGTCCTTAAGAATGAGGTTCATTACTGACTCCTTTTCTTCTGGGGTTGCGGACGGTGAGAACCAGAGTGAGCGAAAGAGTAGGTGGTCTGTCTTTTCTTCGAAGGCGCCGACCGCGCGTATTATGTCACTTTCTACGCATGCTAAGTAAGTATTACAAGGGTCAACTGGCGCGGTTGGTTGGTTGTCGGACCAGAACGTGAGTACGTGTGTTGCAGCAACGAACGAGAGAGAGGCGAGTTTCATTTGGTTCTTCTTTTGGTTCAGTCTTGAAATTGGCTCTCAAACATAAAGAAATCCTCCTCTGGAGCTTCAAACACTGGCTCCTGGACCACTTGAAGCTGGACCAATCGCAGAGAGGCAGTGATCTGAGTTGGAGACAGCCAGGTCGACCCCAGTTCAACGATTCCGATGACTTTCGCGCCCTTTTGAACGGCTTCAAATCCAACCCTTTCCTTTTGTTGGTTGAACACGGCCGGTGTCTTACCAAATGACTCTTGAACTTTGATCCTCGTGGTAGCTGGGTAGGTCGGATCAGCAGGGGGTTTCACGTAGCCAGAGTAAAGCTGGCGAATCGTGTCGCGGCTCATTTTTTGACCGCGAGCCTTAATCTGAGGAAAGAGTTCTCCTTGATTCTCGAAGATGTGCTGTACAATGACCGCATCGAGCCTCTCAAGCCACTCGTAGAATTCGCGAACCGCTTCATCATTACCGTCGCAAGGGGCCAGGTTGAGCGAGAGTGTATGCTTGTCAGATTCACCTTCATTCGACCAAGTCGACAGCCCAAAGGGCGCCTTAAGCAGCGGTGTTTGCATCTTGACTCGCTGATATGTACCGTTTTCCTTGTAGACTGTGTTCAGAAAGACACCTCTGCCGTGTTTGGTAGGTACAGCGTTTGGGTCGATGTTGAACGCAGCGAAGTTGAACTCTGAGGTGGCGCGCATGATGGTCGACATTTTTTGTTTGGGCGGGAGAGTTTCTTTTGGTTCCGGGTGTCTGGAGCTTTTTTTAAGGACAATTGTATTAAGAAATTAACTTTTCTAACACTTTAAAAGCCCATGCAGACACTCAGCAGTTGCGAGCCTTTTTACGTTGGCGCGGCGGAGGTACAGGTGAAACACTGGGAGTGACATACTCAATGCGCTTCCCAAAGAGGTGCACAGTCTTCTCGTCGCTGTCGAACAGTGCACAGCGTTCTGTGAGAGGTCGACCCATGTTGATTGCGTGCACCTCGAACGGGTTTGACGGGCTCATAACAGTACCGTAGGTTTGAAAGGCCACATTCAGAGCCAGACGTATTTCTTCGTCGTCGACAGCTGTGTCGGTCTTGACGTCGAGCTGCAGTGTGATGTATACATGAGCTCCTTCGTCAAGTAGCCCAGCTGCGAGAGTGGAACAGATCTCAAAGTGTTCCTTGTCGAGGACTTGGATTTTTAGGTGCACGTTGAGTAGCTCCGCCAGAGTGATGCATTCTATGAGAGTGGCGTCGAGGATTTCGAGGTTGAAACGTGTTGTGAGCGGTAGGTCGAGCTCGAAGGTGCGATGCTTGGTTTGAGAGAGGCGGAACGGCATTGCAAATTGTGGCAACGTCGTCTGCTCACTTTTTAATTAAAATTGTAGCAACGTCGTCTGCTCGCCTTTTCATTCAAATTTCCCGCCCAAATTTGTCTAAATTAATTTTGGTAACGTCTGCTCGCTTTTTCATTCAAATTTCCCGCCCAAATGCCTCTACAATGGTGTCTCGACTCCCAGCTGCGCCTCTGTGACCAGTGCGACTGCTACGTAGCCCCCCCGCTCATCACATATCACGCACATGACACACCAACTCAAGAGAGTATCTGCGCCTTCTGTCTAGAATCGCCGCACTTCTGCAAACCGATGTTTGTCAAGAAGCCAGTCTCCGACATCCGCCAACACCTGGCTGCGCAGTACCTGCGCCTGCAGAAACAACTGAGTACTCATCCGCTCCCGCTCGTCTTTGGCCTCGAGACCGACAAGTTGTATGACGACCACCCAAAAATTGTCGCAGCGTACCACAAGGTGCGGAGCCCCAAACCAATGACTCGGCTCTACTACTGCCAGTTGCATTTCCAGATGACATTTGAAGAGTTTGTGGACGAGTTCGCGTTTTCCACTGGTCAAGACTACTTCGTCTACCAAACCGGCTGTCTGCAGCTCGGGAAGTGCAAGGTGACCGGTGTTCCATTCGAGCTGAACAACCCTGAAAAAGAACCGTGGCCCTTGCTGCGCAATCCGGAGCGTGGTCTGGTACCTGACCATGTCGACTGGGTGCTGCCTTCGATCTGGGACATGAAGATGCGTCACCGAATGGACGTGTTGAAGAGTTACCGGACCGGAAAAGTCAAGCGGATCTGGGCCACCAAGGGCCTACGCCTCTGGCAACGCGCTCGGAAATGGCTGAAGATGAGGTTCACGGCTCTGTACTGGAACGAACTGGCTATGCGCAAGGCCTATGCACCGCAAGGGCAGCAGTATTTCCTGTCGGTCTTACATGTATCTGACCTAGTACAGTGCTACTAGTACTGAAGACGACCCAAAATTAACTCCCAGAGCGACATAAGTGCTGGCCTGAAAAAGTGCGTTTGGGACCTTATTAGCTGTGAATGTATGTAAGTGTGAATAATAGGTGATTAACATTTTTATTTAGGTCGTTAATTATTCAAGTGTGCACGTAACTCATGCTTCAACTCAGATGCATGTCGGGTTTTATCCTTCAGTCGTTTCAGCAAGATTTCCAGCGTCGCACTCAAGTAGTGGTCAAATTCTTCATCATCCTCACCTGGAGTGAATCCTGCTTCCTCCATATAATGATCTCGCTTCAGTTCGTCTGACTCGGGGCGTTTAAATTTCTTGCAAAGGTTGACTTCACGCAAGGCTTCGACTCGCTCGGCCTTTGCAATTTTAAATCTGCGGTTGAGGGTCCGTTTGGTAGCCTGCCACTCATTTACCTGCTGTATAATCTTGACCTGCAACTCATCTGGCAAGGTGCCGAGCCAGCAGTTCTCGTCGAACGAAATAAAGAAGCTCATCGAAGGTCGTAGTTCGATCGTAGTAAGTTCTTAAGAGACTCAATTTTCCAGAGAGCCGCTGGCAGCGCAGCCACTCGGTTGGCGGTGTGTTTTTTTGTGTTTTTTGGGACCTTATTAGCTGTGAATGTATGTAAGTGTGAATAATAGGTGATTAACATTTTTTATTTAGGTCACCTATCATGAGCATCTCTTCGATTGCAGCCTCCACGACCCCTTTTTTGGTCTTGGGGCAGCTCTTGTCAACTGATGAACGCGTCGGTTTGGAGAGGAACACACCCTTTGCGCGGCCAGTGCGGTGGTCTTTAACGTTTTGGTTCCAGGCGCTCCAGTCTGAGGCGAGCCACTTTTCCTCCAGTTCCCAGCGAGCCTTCTCGTGGATCATGAGCTGCAGCTGCCTCGGCAGGTCGTCATATGTTGTCGCAGGTGCAGGACTGGCTTCCTCTGGCGATTTGTGAGCTTTTTTGAGTGTGACAGGTGGAGGTTTGACGTGCATGTCAGATTGCGGCGGATTGTGGTAACAGATAATTAAAAGGGGCACGCGCCGATTGACGGAACAGTGACGGAACAGGGCAGTGAAAGGGGTAGTGAAATAGGGGGCACCAGAGGTAGACGATAGAATTTTGGAACTGCAGCCATTTGTGGCCCCCCACTAAGGTGTAAGCAGAACCTTCTGAAACATTCTCACCCGAATGGGACCCTCGCAAAAAAGTGAGATCCTGGGAATCTCCGGAAAAAAAAGATTCTGGAATCTGTCCAGTGGATTCCGGAATCTCCCGGTTATGGGACCCGAGATTATAGCCGAGATAGCCGAGATTGCAATCTGTCTCTTATACACATCTCCGAGCCCACGAGACGGACTCCTATCTCGT
>OJFS01000217.1_pt1 | contig 26514 bp, 18 predicted proteins | sample 1594231 | NCBI WGS metagenome assembly OJFS01 (sample SAMN05416847, study PRJEB24817) | seawater metagenome | isolation source: Sea water | place: Canada:Atlantic | collected 2013-07
ATTCGTCGGCAGCGTCAGATGTGTATAAGAGACAGCCTTACGATATTTTTCTAGCAGCAGATCAGCAGCGGCCGCAACTATTGGAGCAGCTCGGATTAACTGTAACCAACAGCCGCTTCGCCTATGCAAATGGCGCACTGGTGCTCTGGCAACCAAATAAGGCTACGCCTAGGGCTATTTCCCGCACTAAGGCCAGAACAACTAACGACGACGAAAACCCAACCGCGCAAACCGAACAAAGTACGCAGATTAGGCACTGGCTGGCTGGTGCATCGAGCATTGCACTAGCCAACCCTCGCCTCGCCCCTTATGGCTTTGCAGCTCAGGAAGTTTTGCACAACCTGCAAATCACACAATCGATGTCACAACGGCAAGTGATGGGGGAGAATATTGGGCAAACTTTTTCTCTAGTGGCCACAGGTAACGCCACATTGGGTTTTGTTGCTGCCGCGCAAATGCTTGAACAAAACCAGCCGAGGAATACCTACCTGAACATACCCAGTGAGTTGCACTCACCGATTCTGCAAGATGCCGTGCAGCTTAAGTACGGCGCGAATAACCAAGCAGCCGTAAACTTTCTGCGCTACTTGACGACTGCTAGAGCGAAGAAAATTATTCAGGCGGCGGGGTTTGTGGCCGCAGAGGCTGACCTGATAACTGATCTAACACCTGATCTGTAAGTTAGCCTGAGAACTAGCCCAAAACTTAATCTGAAACTCAATCTAAAACTCAATCTAAAAACTAGCCTAAGGCTGAGAGAGAAAGATGCTCCCAGCCTTAGATCCCCTGAAGAACGGCGGCGGATTAGCGGCCGACAAATACCGGGGCGCGCTTCTCAACAAACGCCTTAGTCGCATTTTTATGATCTTCAGTTTGACCACAATGTACGTGGTGGGTGGCTTCCAAATCTAGACAGTCGTTTACATCACCAGAGGACAACGCACGAGCAAAGTTCTCTTTCATATAACGATAAGCAACGGTAGGACCACTGGCTAAGCGCAGTGCAATTTCATTGGCCTTGGCTGCTAACTCATCGGCTTCGCAAACCCAATTAGTTAAGCCCAAATCCAGCGCTTGTTCTGCATTCACACGGTCTGAAAGAAAGTAAAGTTCCCGCGCCTTGGCTGTGCCGATAAGTTGCGACATGAAGAATGTACCGCCGTAGTCACCAGAGAAACCCACCTTGGCAAACGCGGTAGTCATCATGGCGCTGCTCGCCATAATGCGCATGTCGCAGGCCAATGCTAGGGATAGACCCGCACCCGCCGCCGCGCCTGGCAATGCAGCAATAGTTGGCTTGGGTATTGAGTACAAGGCACCAGCAGTGCCGCGCTGGTTGAGGCGCTGCCTATGAATGGCGCCATCTATGGTGTTGTCTCCCACCGTACCGTCACCACTGGCAGCCATGCCTTTAACGTCGCCGCCTGCGCAAAAGCCTTTACCAGCTCCGGTCAAAACAATGACCTTCACAGCGCTATTGAGTTCAGCGTCTGCTAGCTGTTGGGCCAATGCACCCGTCATGGCATCTGACATAGCGTTGCGTGCTTCTGGCCGATTCATAGTCAGTGTCAGCACACCGTCAGTTAAGTCTGCTAAAAGATCATCTGTACCTGTTTCCACTTTATTCGACATTTCCCTCTCCTAGGATTTTTTCGCTTTGGATAAATTTGGTTATTTTCTGCGCCATTTTATTTACGCTTATAAAGCAATGGCACCGGCGAATGCTCATAACGGCATTGCACTCAACGCTTCTAGTCTTTCATTAGGCCTTTCATTTTGTCCAGTACTCTATGACTTGTTCTTTAGTTAAGGGAGCCGCAGTCCGTTGAACAGTCCGTTGAACAGTCCGTTGAACAGTCCGTTGAACAGTGCATTGCCAGTGCTATGACAGACCTAGCGCGAAATAGCCAGACGCCCAGAGAGTATGGTAAAACGGTGTCTCCCTGAGTTAGAGTCCCGCAGCACATCGAATTAGGCAACAGTAAAAAGCAATGTCCAATCTCACTCTGATCTATGCCCACCTCGCCACCATCGTGCCTGCTGCCTTCATCGGCGCTTATCTGTTATTACGCCAAAAAGGCACGCCAGGCCATCGATTGCTCGGCAAAATTTATATGATACTGATGATGATCACGGCAGTGATCACACTATTCATCACCGCTGAAGTCGGCCCCACCCTTCTAAATCATTTTGGATTTATCCACCTGTTCAGCTTATTGGTCATCTACAGCGTGCCTGCGGCCTATTTCGCCGCCAGAGCACAGAATATAAAGCGCCATAAATTCAATATGCTGGGCGTGTATCTGGGCGCCGTATTGATCGCTGGCGCGTTTACTTTTTCCCCCGGCCGGCTAATGCATACTTGGTTTGTGCTTTAGCTGAACTTATAACCGCTGGCATGATTTAGCTGACCAAGACTTAACAGGCGGCACAAACGTGATTTAGGATTAGGTGCTGATAACCGTCCATTTTCAGCTAGGTATCGCTATACTCAAATTAAGAAAAAATCTAAGAATATCTATTGGAGAGACCTATGACTTACGAATGCTTTGACCTAACAATTGAAAATAATGTCGCACACATTCAGCTGAACAGGCCTGAAAAGCGCAACAGTATGATCCCTTCATTTTGGGCCCAGTTGCCACAAGTCATTGAAGAAATAGATGCTGAAGCTAAAGCACGCGTCATAGTCATTTCATCCACTGGTCCAGTATTTTCCGCGGGCATGGACTTAAACGCCTTTGCATCCAAAGGCAGCTCAGACCCTGAAGAAGCGCGCCGCAACAAAATTCGCCATGGCGCAGCCTTCTACGACACGGCGCGTAAAACCCAAGCTGCATTCAACGCGTTAGAGGCCTGCAGGCTGCCCATACTGGTGGCTATTCAAGGCGGGTGTGTTGGCGGCGGCGTTGACATGGCAACCGCGTGTGACATGCGTTATGCAACCGCTGACGCGTTCTTCACTATTTTTGAAACAGTCATTGGCATGACGGCAGATGTGGGCACTTTCCCACGCCTAGTGCAGCAAATCCCTGAAGGCTTGGTTAGAGAACTGGCCTACACGGGACGACGCATGGGCGCGGCTGAGGCCAAATCAGCAGGCCTTGTGAATCAAGTATTCGATACACAGGAAGCAATGCTCGAGGGCGTATTTGCCATTGCCCACGAGATTGCTACAAAAGCACCGTTGGCGGTTTATGGCTGCAAGCGCATGATCAACTATTCCAAAGATCACACCACCGCTGATACGCTGGACTACATTGCCATTTGGAATGCTTCAATGCTGCAAGCGCAAGAAATGCAGGAAGCCATGCAATCTAATATGGAAAAGCGCCCAGGCGACTTCGTAGAATTGCCTAAGCGCACACCAAACTTCAGCTTCCGTTAGGGGGGCTACTTCGCGGCCATAGCTGGGGAAAACCTCAGTCGTGGCCGCTCTGAAATGAAGCTGCAATAAAGCGCAGTGTCAAAAGCGCAGTGACCGAAAAGCAGTAATAAAGAACCCATCAAGCTGGGAGAGCAAAGATGACCATTCAACTCAGACAAATCTGCTTAGTGGCAGAGCACTTAGCCCCCGTGATAGACGACTTAACGGCCATTCTTGGCATTAACAGTTGTTATGTTGACCCCGGTGTTGGGGTATTTGGCCTAGAAAACAACCTAATGGCTGTGGGTCGAAACTTTCTCGAAGTAGTTGCCCCCACCCAGCCTAATACTGCTGGCGGGCGTTATCTAGAACGTCGTGGTGGCGATGGGGGTTATATGGTCATCACCCAAATAGACACATTTGAGAACCAACAAATGTTACGTCAGCGCGCCTTAGACAATGGTGTGCGTATTGCGCACGAGTCTCAGCGCGAAGGCTGGAACCTCTGCCAACTGCATCCGGCAGACATGCGCGCCGCGTTCCTAGAACTGGAGTACGACTCTAGAGAGGACTTTAACGGGCACTGGAATCCGGTAGGTGGCGATGGCTGGGAAGATAAGGTCAAACAAGATGTCACCGAAGACTTCCTAGGCGTTGAGTTACAAGCAGACAACCCACTGGAATTGGCGGCGCATTGGGCCTCAGTGACCGATTGTCCTATTGCCGAACAAGGTCGCCACCCATGCATTGCTTTTAATAACGTTACGTTGCGCTTTGTGCCGGTCACTGACGGGCGCGGCCCTGGGCTTGGTGGCCTAGACATTAAAGTTATCAACCGCGAAGCGATTTTGCAGCAAGCACACAAGCGTAATTGTTATGTCAACGATAAGCGTGTGGACATTTGCGGCACACGTTTTTACTTAAAAGATTGATTGAGCACTCACCCGCTCAGGCAAAAACCAATTAATAGTTTATAAACTTTCTTCAACTCACTCGTTATATGTAGGTAAAAAATGCCAGAAATGTCCTTTGAAACAACTGTTATGTCGCGCCGTTCAGTGCGTGGATTCCAGGACAAAGAAGTGCCCCAAGATGTACTCAACAAAGTATTCGATATAGCCCGCTGGTCACCTTCCGGGACCAACATTCAACCTTGGCAAACCTATGTGGCCTCCGGTGCTCTTCGAGACACCTTGCGCGACCAAATGATGGCTTCGGTTAAAGCAGGCACAAAACCTAACCAAGATCACAAAGAACCCAGAAAGCCCATTGGCCAAGTATGGAAAGATCGTCGCCGCGAATGCGCGGCGGTACTTTACCGCGCCATGGATATATCTTGGGATGACAAAGAGGCGCGTGGCGCCGCATCCTTTAGAAACTTTGAATTGTTTGATGCACCACATGTTGCATTTTTATGCATGGACGAAGCCTTCGGCCTGGGCAGCGCGTGGGATGTGGGCATGTATGCGCAAACGCTGATGTTAGCCATGACCGCCAACGGCTTGGCGTCCTGCGCCCAAGGCACCATGGGACATCACCCTGAACTCGTACGCGAGGCCTTTGGCCTTGGTCCAGAGGTAAAGGTATTATTTGGTCTGAGCTTTGGTTACGAGGATACCTCAATGAAGGTTAACTCAGCGCACACTGAACGCGCAGCGCTAGAGGATACTGTTACTTTTAAGCGCTAAGGCTTTTTGCATGAAAGACATAATGCCCGCTGGCATGCGGGTATTCCTGTATTCCTGTATTCCTGTATTCCTGTATTCCGATCATCCAGTGTGCCACGCCCACACGCCTACTCATTACTAGTTAACCCCTAACTCAAACAGAGAAAGTCATCACTTAAGAGCTTGATGTCGTGACCACCTTCGCCTTAACAAGCTTGTCAATTTGCTCAGGACCATAACCCAACTGAGCAAGAATAGCGTCGCCATGCTCGCCTAATTGCGGCGCTGGCAGGTCCTCACGAATTACTGAATCGCTGTGCACAAGAAACGGTGTCTTTAACGATTGATATTCGCCGCGAAAATCATCCTTATGACTTTGCAGCCAATTGGACGCTTTAAGCTGTGGATCGTCGGCCAAGTCCGCCAAGCTGTTGATAGGAGAGCAGGGAATATCCAGCTCTGCTAAGTCCGTCAGCCACGCCTCGGAAGAGCGGCTAGGCGCTATCTCCGCCACAAGAGTGTAAAGCTCATCGATGTGTTGGGACCGCATAACAGAATCGGTCACCCACTCAGCCGCGGCTAAATCTTCACGACCGACTAAGCCAAAGAAGCGCTGCCAGTGTTTTGTGTTGTAAGGCATGATCGCAACGTAGCCGTTCTGAGTCTTATAGGGCTTTCTGTTCTTCGACATCAGCCGGTCGTAGCCCAGTTCGCCTTCAGCCGGTTGCAAGGTATGACCCGCCAAATGCTCGGCCATAACAAAAGCAGTCATGCTCTCCAACATAGGCACTTCCACATTGCAGCCCTCCCCGGTGCGGAGCTGCTGCACCACGCCCGAGACAACAGCCAAAGCTAAATGCAGGCCAACCACTTTGTCGCAGGCTATGGTGCGGACGAATTGCGGCGCGCCGTCAGCATCTGCATTGAGTGCCGCTAACCCAGATCTGGCTTGAATAATGTCATCATAAGCTGGCGCTTGAGCATCTGGGCCGGTGCTCGCAAAACCCGGCGCTGCGCAATAAACAAGCTGAGGATTTATAGCCTTTAAGGTGGCGAAATCTGCACCTAGGTCGTGGGCAGACTTGTCGCGCATGTTGTGCACCAGAACGTCTGCCTGGGCTACCAGTTTGTGTAAAATCTCTCTGCCTGCCGACTGTTTAAGATCAACCGCAATGGAGCGCTTGTTGCGATTAAAGTTCAAAAAGCCAACCCCTAGGTCGTCGGTCCGTCCAGGTCTCACCGCGCGAAAAACGTCACCACCCTGGGCTTCTACTTTGATCACATCGGCACCGAAGTCACCCAAAAATTGAGTCGCATACGGACCCAAAACAATAGTTGATAGGTCTACTACACGTAGACCCTTTAGCAAGCTGAGCATATTTTATCCGTCTGATATAAAACCGGCGTTAGGCCATTTCTTTTACTTCTTCGCCTAAGGCTCTAGCGCGGTCTAGGCGACTGGCTTCATCCTTAGGCAAATGCTTCCAAGCCAAAGTCAAAAAGATAAAGGTAAAAATGAATATCAGCATTGTACAGGCAATGGCTGTGCGAAGGGATTCAGCGCCATCCATGCCGGTGGCAGCAAAAGTATCTGAAAGCTGACCCATCATGTACGGCCCCATAGCCAGACCCAACATTGTATTAATCAAAATATAGTAAGCGCCCGCTACAGCACGCATACGCGGCAAAACAAGATCTGCGGCAGTGGTTGGTGGAATGCCAGGCCAGCAGGCACTGAACAAGTGGTGGGCAAAATTAAGGAAGAAGGCCATGTAGAGGCTTTCTGTATAAACCATCCACAGCACCAGTGGCGCGGTACCAAAGACCGCAATATAGCCAATAATCAATCGTCCAGCGGGGTGCCACTGACGAAACTTATCACCCAAAACACCGCCCATAGTGACGCCGATCAGACCACCCAGCGCATTACCCAAACCAATATACATACCCACTTCTGTCGCAGACACATCGTGCATCCGAATCAGCAGTGGCGCTGTCCAGTAACCAATGCCGTAAGTGACAAAAGAAATAGTTGGGAACGCCAACATGGTGTAAATCATTGCTTTAGATTCGAAGATCATGTGGTAAGTCACTGGGTCTCTGGCTTTGAGTGATTGCACCCAGGAAAACACCACATAAATACCAATACCTAGGGCCAGCCACTGAGGAATATTGTCAGTCAACTTCATCAAAAACATTGCAACAGCAGTTATAGCGACGGCTGCGTACAAGTTGGCTTTTAGAGATGCGCCCTCGCGCTTTAAAGCAATGAGGTTAAAGATAGGCACCATGGCCATAAGTTCTGTCATCAAAACACTGTAGGGCGCAGGATGCTTTTCAGTGACGATGCCTTCCGACATACCGCGTGTGGGTTCGCGCAACGTGCGCACCCATATAGCCATCAACACACCAGGAATACCTACCGCGAGAAATGCTGCATGCCAGCCCTTCAAACCCAGTGGCGCCGCCAAAGGATCTGGATAACTGGTGTTCCAAGTTTCCATGATGAAACCGCCAAGAAAAAGGCCAATGCCTCCACCGATATAAACACCAGACGAATAGATGGCTAATACTGTGGCGCGTAACTTAGGCGAATAGTAATCAGACAGCATGGAGTATGCAGCGGGACTTGCACTGGCCTCACCAATCCCAACGCCAACGCGAAAGGCCGCAAGTACAGGAAACGATCTGGCAAAGCCTGACAATGCAGTCATGGCGCTCCAAAACAGTAGGCCAATTGAAATCAGGCTACGACGGACCCAGACATCGGCAAAGCGTGCTAGTGGAATGCCAAACACGGCATAAAATACCGCGAATACTGTGCCGTAAAGGAAACCCATATCTGCGTCGGAAACACCTAAATCAGCCTGAATCTCTTGCGATAGAATAGACAATATATTGCGGTCAATAAAATTAAATACGTAGACGATCAATAATACAAAAAGCACATAGTGAGCGTACGCCCCTCCTAGCTTTGGTTTATTATTATTTTCGCTCATTGGCCCCTCTCATTTTTCTAACCTAATTACGTAGCCGATCTTCCCTGCGCCCCACACGCGATACGCGAAGATTTAACTCACTTACCAATCATCTAACTATTAATTTAAACTACTAATTTGGCTATCAATCCAATCATTGAAGCGGCTACTGGCATGGCGATTAGTCAAATTGTTTCTCGCCACTGGCAAAGATTAGGTAAAAAATCATGCCAAATAACGTAACACCAGCGGTGACCTGAAATACCAATGCCCAAGAACCGGTGTATTGCAGAATCAAACCCGTTACAGAGACACCAACAATACCCGGAATGGTCGCAGCGGTATTGGTTATACCCATAAGGGTGCCAGCGTGTCGCGGCCCAATATCCATATGATTAACGCTGTGGCCACCGATACCTGCGGAACCAAAAATCTTACCCAAACATAACAGGGCAATGGCTGTCCAAACATCTTCAACACCAGCAATGAGTAATAAACACATGGCCAGGCCACCAAAACCAATGGTCTGCATGAGCTTGCGCACGAAGGTCACGTCCATGCCACTTTTGATCATACGATCAGCAATGTTGCCTGCAATATTTAGGCAAAAGAAATGCGTGATATGCGGCAACATAGCGATCAAACCTACTGATGCAAAAGGCACACCCAAGCCGTCATTTACGTATTTGGGCAACCAAGAAAGAATCACGTACAAGGTCCAATTATTGCAAAAGTGCGCCACAATAATGGCCCATACAGCTTTGTTTTTGAGGAAATATTTCAGCGGGGGTGCGTCTTCTACCGCGCCAGAGGCAGGCGCATTAGCGGTTATGTATTCTAGCTCAGCCTTGCTGATATGCGGGTGATCCGCTGGCATATTGGTAACCAAAATCTGCCAAGCTATAAACCAAATTACGCCAACTAAACCAAATAGATAAAAAGCCCACTGCCAACTTAGCGTAGAGACAATAATTGGCGTTACGATCAGCGCAAAAACAGTACCCAACGGAATGCCGCTGGCATTAAGCGCAACAGCCTTGGCTTTCTCGTCATTTGGGAACCAGCGCGTAATTAAACTATAAACAGAGGGAAAGGTTACTGCCTCACCAAGCCCCATACCAATGCGCGCCAAATACAAAACGAACAAGCCACCCAATGCGGCCCACGGTGTAATAATGGTGAATAACGACCAAATAAGTACACCTACGCCAAGGATCAACTTGCCACCAAACTTATCGGCGAGACGGCCACCACCTATTTGCATACATAGATAGCCGAGATAGAAGGAAGATAAAATATAGCCTTGAGTTTCCACATCCCAACCGAAGTCTTTGGCCATAGGGATTATTGCTACGGAAATATTAACTCTGTCTATATAGCAAACAAACGTGGCGAAAAAACACATTGTAATGACTGAATAGCGGCTTTTCCAAAAGCCTTCTTTATTCTGCGCAACTTCTGACACTAATCCCTCCCCAGGGTACAATCCAATTATCAAAGCCAAGCACAAAGTATCTACTGCCTTGCATCTATATCAGGCTAGGCTTTGTTTAGCGCTTAATAACGGTGAGCTGATTTAATCCAGCTCTTCTCTCAACAAGTTACCCCATCGCAAAATAAAACGCATTGTTTAACGGGTTGGATCGTCGCTTACCGCCATGAGCGTTTTACCAAAATTATCACCGGTCAACATGTCATAAAAAGCTCGCGGTGCGCTGGCTAATCCTTGGCGCAGGTCCTCTTTATATTTAACCTCGCCGCTACGCACATAGCTGGCCATTTCCTGTAAAAATATGTCTTGGTATTGATCCACAAAATTACCAACAAACAAGTCATGAACTGTGACTTGCTGGCGCTCAAAAAAAGGCTGGCCTATAGCCTGCCAAACTATACGAGGGTCTTGACCATCAGTATTACCGTATTGCGATACCACCCCACAAAGGGTAATTCGCGCTTTTTTGTTCAACAACGGCAATACCGCATCGAAGACCTTGCCGCCAACGTTCTCAAAATAGACATCACAGCCGTCAGCACAAGCAGCTTTTAGTTTCTCTGGGAACTGTGGGTCTAAGTGGGACACCACACTATCAACGCCCAAGGCTTCCAAATACTCGACTTTGTGTGCAGCGCCAGCGATACCCACCACGCGACAGCCGGCCAACCGGGCTAACTGCACGGCTACCTGTCCTACACCACCGGAAGCAGCAGACACCACTACCGTTTCACCAGCCTTGGGCTGACATTGCACCATTAAGCCGGAATAGGCTGTAAGTCCTAACATGCCCAACACACCAATAGCGGCCGATATGGGCGCAGCGGAGGGGTCTAACTTGCGCGGATGCATATAACCAAAAACCCCAATGCCCTCGCCACTAAGGCCGTATTGCTGCCAACCGTTGGTGTTAAATACGTAGTCGCCTTCCGTATAGCCGGCTATACGACTCTTAATCACTCGAGACACCGTTCTGCCATGACAAACCTCCCCCGGCAATTCCACCCCTGAACGCCGACGGCCCCACTGATAGGGGTCTAATGACAAATAAACGGTCTGGGTGAGCATTTGCTTCTGCGCGGGCTCGGGAAGATCTTGCGTTACCCATAAAAAATCTTCTGCTACAGGCAGACCTTCTTTAGGCGTCGCCGCTAAAAGCCACTGGGCATTACGTTGATTTTTCATTTTAATTCCTTAGATTTATCCACGCCGTTTATTCTCTGCAAAACGCACGCACGCAGATTTAGCCTATGCAAAAGTACCAAGCAAAACCAGCCGTAAGAAAATTTCAGTTAAAAATGCTCAAAGAGCTTGCTTTTAATTTCAATAAAACCTTTGTATAACAAGTGCACGGAAAGGGGAAAATTAGAGGATTCCAACATGCAAGCAGCAAATATGGCCGAGTTGCTAGGAGATTTAGATTTCGATCCAGCAGCACTGAAAGAAAAGTATCTGAGCGAGCGAGACAAACGTGTTCGAGATGATGGCAACCAACAGTACGTTGAAGTCACAGCGGAATTCTCTCGTTACGTAAATGATCCCTATGTAGATCCTGGCTTTACCCGTGAGCCACTATTTGACGACGTAGAAGTTGCAATAATCGGCGGTGGTTTTGGTGGTCTGTTAATGGCGGCAAGAATGAAAGAAGCCGGTTTTGATGATGTGCGCATGATCGAAAAGGCTGGCGACTTCGGCGGTACTTGGTACTGGAACAGATACCCCGGCGCCATGTGTGATGTTGAATCCTACTGCTACCTTCCTCTGTTAGAGGAATTAAACTACATGCCAAAGAACAAATACTCCTTCGCGCCAGAAATTCTAGAACACAGCAAAAACATTGCGCGGCATTATGGCCTTTACGAAAATGCCTGCCTACAAACCAGCATCACGAACATGGCCTGGGAGCAGTCGAGCCAAAAGTGGATTATTGAAACCGACCGTGGCGACAAAATGCGCGCGCGCTATGTGGCCATGGCCAACGGTCCACTGAGCCGCCCTAAACTTCCGGGCATAAAAGGCATAAACGACTACAAGGGCCACACGTTTCACACTAGCCGCTGGGACTACAACTACACTGGCGGCGACTCCTACGGCAACTTAACCAACCTGAAAGATAAGCGGGTAGGTATCATTGGGACGGGCGCGACTGGCGTGCAATGTATACCCCACCTTGGTGAATGGGCCAAAGAGCTTTACGTTTTTCAACGCACACCTTCCTCTATTGACGTGCGCAACAATGGCGAAACAGATCCCAATTGGGCCGCTACACTAAAGCCGGGTTGGCAAAAAGAACGTATGGATAACTTCAATACATTGGTCAGTGGCGGAGACCAAGAAGTAGATTTGGTTGCAGATGGTTGGACTGACATTATGCGCAACCTAACTGGTATCGCTGCAAAAATTGCCAGCCGCAAGCTCGGACGCAAATTAACTAAGGGCGAACGTGCTGAGTTAATGGAGCTGTCAGACTACAAAAAAATGAATTTCGTGCGTCAGCGTGCTGAAGAGATTGTTAATGATTCCAGCATTGCGGAGAAACTTAAGCCTTGGTATCGACAGTTTTGCAAACGCCCATGCTTTCATGATGAGTACTTAGACACCTACAACCGCAACAATGTCACTTTGGTCGACACTGAGGGCAAGGGTGTGGATGAAATCACCAGCAAAGGGGTCATCGCTAACGGCGAAGAATTTGAGCTTGATTGCTTAATTTTTGCCACAGGCTTTGAAGTAGGCACCTCTTATACCCGCAGGGCGGGTTATGACATTGTAGGACGGGGCGGGCAAAGTTTAAGCGAGCATTGGTCAGAAGGACTACGCACGTTCCAAGGCTTAACTAGTCATGGCTTTCCAAATTGCTTCTTTTTGGGATTTACCCAAACAGCCATCACAGTGAATGTGCCCCATGCATTGAATGAACAAGCAAAGCACTTGGCACACATAATAAGTAAGGCGCAGAAACAAGGCACAAGAACCATTGAGGCCTCAGCCCTAGCAGAAGATGAATACGTTGCGGAAATCCGCAAAACCGCCAGCACAGGGTCTCGATTTTATGCTGAATGCACGCCCGGGTATTACAACAGCGAAGGTCAGCGCGGCAATACCGCTGGCTTTTTCTCCAATATGCACGGCGCAGGGCCAGTGAAGTTTTTTAAAATATTGGAGGATTGGCGGAACCAAGGAGATATGCAGGGGTTAGATCTAAACTAACCCAAAAACCTCATAGTCATAGTTAGCCTCGGTTGATTACAAGGCAAGGTCTGTGTCGCTCACTGACCTCTATCTGAAAGATGCCTGGGGCTCAAAAGACTAGAAAGGGGTGAGGACAAAGCGAGACTTCAGAGACTAGATTAACAACTAAGTCGCTATCCAGCTAACCAATAGCTCATTAGCCTCAATGCTCAGCACCATGCTCTTCTCCAAACTTTCATTCAGATCAACCGAGCACTGATAGACCAAAGGTTGAGCAAGAGTGTATTGGCCGGTAGTTGCTGGGGGGTACTGGTTAGACAGCAAATGCACCTTAACCATATAGCGCCCGCGAACCGGCCCACGACTTTCAGGTATCACAAAAATGCCCTCCTCCGCACCGGTGAGTCGAGTGTGCGCATAAGGATGGTTTTCATTATTTGGCACCAGTGTTACCGAGGCTATACCCAAAGAATCACCTCCACACATAAGTCGCCCATTAACGGCGATTCTACTTTGATCGGTAAAGAAACAATGTCGGCGCAACCATCTGAGCATTAATGTTGGCCACAACCCTACATCTGGGTCGTCTATCGCTAAGCCAAGGCCGTGATCACCCTGATTGAAAATATGCAGTTCAGCGGCGACACCAGCTTTTAGTAACGCATCGTAAAGCAGTGTTGATTGACTGGCGGGTACAACACTGTCTTGATGAGTATGGACAACAAAAGTGGGTGGAGTGTTGGCTGTAACAGCGGTATCTATAGGCAAATATTCATCCGCTTTACGCCCTCTGACTGCTCCGTTGGTCACCGCATAAACCGATATAACAAAATCAGGCCTGCTACTTACGTCATCAATTAGGTCGGTGGCAGCGTCCTTTTTGCCGTCTGGCGAGGCATCAATAGCTACAGCCAGCGCCAAATGACCACCTGCTGAGAATCCAAGCATGCCCAATCTGTGAGGATCTAACTGCAACTCTTGAGCATGGTAACGAATTAGGCGCATAGCGCGCAGGCCGTCTAGGAGGGAAATACTTGAATGATACTTGGGCCCCAAGCGGTAACGCAGTACGAAGGCATGTATGCCTTGCGCGTTCAACCAACGAGCCACCTGCAAGCCTTCATGATCTGACGCTAAGCTACGATACCCGCCGCCAGGACAGACGATTACACCGCAACCATTACCTGCTTTGGCTAGATGTACGCTAAGCATGGGTTGATCAACAATATCATTACCATCGCTCTGTGGCGCAGCACCCGCCCATAACCGAATGTTGGTCGGCGACAAAGTGTCATCAATCACAAGGGCTGAGCCTAATGCCCTCCAATGTGTCTTTGTATCTTCCAAAGTCTACTCCGTAAAACCAATGCAAGCACATCACTATGCGCCTACCATTCCAAGGATTAAAGCACCAAGAAATCTCCGAGACTAAAGCTAGTTTTGTGTGGCAGACTAATCTGAGTGACAAGCGACGCTACGCCCTGCATGCAGAAAATCTAGATAACGCTATTGTCTACCTGCACCGAGAATGAAAAACCGAACAAGGAAAAAAGTGATTCACAACAACGTAATCTTGCGCTCAAAACGCCCTGAAGACATAGACGAGATCAGTAATCTACTGACTGTCCAAGCCAAAGTTTCCCTCACCGAAGAAGGATGCGAGCGGTTCGAAGTGTATCAATCTGAAACTGACGCCCAAACTTTCATTCTTGTCGAATGGTGGGCTTCCCAAGAAGACTTTGATCGACACAAATCTGCGAAGCAGTTCGTAGAAATTTATGTGCCCAAAGTTATACCTTTGGTGGAGAGGTTTCCTCACCCGAGTAAACGCCTAATTTAGAGATATAACCGTTCAGGCCCTTGCACCCTGACATTTTCTGTCATTATGCGACTTTCTCGAACCTTCCATTTTCGCAGAATCTGATTCAAAACATCTAGCAACATGGCACCGTCTGAAAGCCATTCGATAAAGGTACTCGCAATGAAATTGTTGAAACTAACAGGGCTTGCAACTGCTGCACTATTCATCTTTGGATGCGGCGGTGGCGGCGGCGGCGGTGGTTCAAACACTGCTGCTACCGCCCAGGCACTAGCCCCCACTGTAAGTGCTGGCACCTCTGGCGGAACCTTTAACACAACCCAATCTGTGGCGTTAACGGCGAGCGCAGGCGCGAGTATATTTTTCACAACAAATTCAAGTACACCAGATAACACTTCCACGCCTTATACCGGCCCTATAACGATTTCTACGGACACCGTATTGAGCTTTATTGCCATTGGCAGCACGGGACTAAGCAGTCGCGTACGCAGGCAAACTTACCTAATAGACACCTTGGCACCTGCAAACCACGCCCTTGCGAGTGCCACCGCTGTTATTAGCGCCGACAATCAAGCAAGCTTTGCCCTGAGCATAGAAAACGCGGAATTAGGTACAAACTACTCAATAGTCATCCAAGATTCCGCAGCAAGCCCCAGCGAGATAGTACGAACTGGAAGAATCGTCAATGCTTCATCGACATCAATACAGGTAGATCTTTCAACCTTTGCCAACGGCCAGGTCAGCGCGACATTGGTGCTCACCGACGCTGCAGGCAATAGTTCTCCTGCATTTTTTTTAGCACTCACTAAAACAGGCAGCTTAGGGCCCTTTAACGTAAATGGCTCAGTACGTATTTCCCCCGGAACCCAAATCGACTCTGACGTTAACGACACAACAACCACAATAGTCAGCAACAATGACTTCACCAACGCCCAACAAATATTTTCACCCGGTATGTTGGGTGGCTATGTAAATCTACCTAACACTGGCGAAAGCGGCCATTTAGATGTTTCTGGGGACGACGATTACTTTTTTGTCGAACTCGCCGCCCGTGATCAAATTGTCCTGACCATCGGCGAGGACAGCGCTGACTTGGACATTGAATTGTATGACAGCACACGCGTATTGGTTGACGACTCTTTAGGTATGGGTAATACAGAGGTAATTGACGTTACGGCCTCGGGCAACTATTTCATTCGTGTTTTTGCATTTTCTGGCGCTTCTAACTATGTCTTAAGCGTTGGCCAAAGAGCGGGTCTAAGCGTTTCTTCTAGCGGTCAGAATCCCAGCCTATCGAGCTTCGATGACTTTGTTCCAAACCAGGCGGTGTTTCAGTTAGACAACAAAAAACCATTAGCCCAGATGCAGGCCAATTTGAACAGTCTAAAATCTCAGGGATTGATCATGGCCAATTTAGCCGCAGACAAACCACAATTGATGAGTTTTGGCGGCAGGTCAAAGCGTGACCGGATGATCAACTCTGTAAATCCGCAACTGTCTTCAAAGCGGGTATTCACCAACAACAACGATACTCAAAAGGATAAGCAAGAAACCATTTGGGCTATAAAAGCGTTAAGGCAAAGAACGGATATTAGCGACGCTCAACCCAACTTTATGCGCCATAGCCGCGCAGTACCCAATGACACGCTTTACAACGAACAATGGCACTACCCACATATCCGTCTACCTGAAGCATGGGATATCACTACCGGCAACCCCAACGTAATTGTTGCAGTAATTGATAGCGGCATCCTAGCAGATCACCCTGATTTCCAAGGCAAGTTAGTTCAGGGATATGACATGATCAGTAATGCCACCAACGCTGGAGATGGCGACGGCGTTGACAGCAATCCAGAGGACCCTGGCGACCGGGGGCTAGGTGATGGCAGTAGCTCATTCCATGGCACTCACGTAGCCGGCACGGTAGCAGCCGCTACTAACAACAACGCCGGCGTCGCCGGCGTTGCTTGGCAAAGCAGAATTATGCCAATAAGAGTTTTAGGCCCAGAAGGCGCCACTAGCTTCGATCTAATACAAGCTATTCTTTACGCAGCAGGCCTTGAAAATGTCAGCGGGCAGGTACCTACACAAAGAGTTGATGTTATCAATATGAGTTTGGGCGGCGGCGGTTTCTCATCTAGTGAGGCAAGCGCTATTACAGCTGCACGTGATGCTGGCGTTATTATTGTCGCAGCGGCTGGCAACAGCGGCAGCGCAAATCAAGAGTACCCAGCTTCATACGACGGCGTCGTATCGGTTGCAGCCATAAACCAATCTAATACACGGACCAGCTATTCCAATTTTGGCCAGAGTATAGATATCACAGCCCCGGGCGGAGACCTAGATGAAGATGCGGATGGAAACGGCACGCCAGACGGCGTGCTGAGCACCATCGGCAACGATAGAGAAAGCTCTACCACCTACGGCTATCGCTACTATCAGGGCACCTCAATGTCGTCGCCCCATGTGGCAGGAGTTGCTGCACTCATGAAATCTGTGGCACCAAACATGACCCCAGCGGAATTCGATAAAGTGCTCAGTGAAGGTAGGATTAGTGACGACCTCGGCGTGGAAGGCCGAGACAATGACTTTGGCTATGGTTTGATCAACGCGATGAAAGCCGTAAACACTGCCCAAGAACTGGCGTCTGGCACCTTGGCACCACTGCCTACCCAACTGCAAATATCGCCCTCTACTATCGACTTTGGACTGACACAGTCACAACAAACTTTTAACCTTGCAAACTCCGGCGGCGGCACCTTAAACGTGACAAGCGTCACCGAAAGCGTCAACTGGCTGTCTGTTACCAATAACTCAAGCAATACAAACAACTTGGGTTCCTATACTGCCACTGCCGATAGAAGCCTGCTTGCGCTCGGTGATCACACAACCAACATCACAGTTCAGTCAAGTCTTGGGCAGAATTTAGTCGTGGTCAACATACGCATAAGTTCGACCATTTTTTCCGCGAGTTCCGGCACTCTTTTTGCGCTACTTGGTGACCCAAGTGACGGCAGCACTATTTTGCAAGAACGACTAGTAACGCCAACTAACGGCAGCTATTCCCTTACTTTCAATTCTGTGCCCACCGGGGAATATCAATTGTTTATCGGTTCGGATATGGACAATGACGGATTCATTTGTGATGCAGGAGAAGCCTGCGGAGCGTACCCAACCTTAAACCTAACAGAAAATCTTCCGGTAACAACTGATACCCAGGTAGATATCAATGTCAGCTTTGACCAAAGCCGCTTCTTTAACCAGTTAGGTGCAAATACATTTAGCGGGTTTTCTTACAAAGAGAAAAACAAGGAAGTAAGGGAGTAGCGTTTATAGCCGGGCACTCACGCACAGCAGCAAATACTTCCTATCTGTGAGTGCCAAGTTGGCAAGATAAGCGGCAAAAAATTCTAGTTAGTTGCTCAGGGTAAACTTTATCTAACCATCCAACCTAAATTGAGGCCCCACAGGCACTCCGAGCAATTTTGGCGCAGATGGTTGCTGTTTGGCTGCTGGCCATACAACCGGTAGGCCGTCTCCTTGAATCAAACCGCCAACCGGCACCTTAGCGCGATCCAGTGGAAATGCCGGCCACGGCTTAGTACGCCTACTGCCAGCCGCGACAAATACCACTGTAAATACTCGACGAAGATTAGGACTTGTATTGGCAGCAGCTTGATGGACTGTAAATCCATGGTGCCAGACAATATTCCCCGGATTCACCGACACCCATTCAGGAGCCGCACCTGCAAGAGCAGGATCCCCGAGAATGTCGTAAGGTTGAGTGCTGTGAGTTATATCAACTGGTTTCAACCCGCCCACTTTATGTGAGCCAGGCACGTAGGCCATAGCACCGTTCGCAAACGTCACAGCATCAAATGGAATCCACGCGCTGATCAAATTAGCATTTCCTATTGGCCAAAAAGTTTGATCCTGATGGGGGTCGGTTTCTCGCCCGCCAGGCTCTTTGTACAAGGCTTGGTCCTGCCATAAATGCAGCCCGTCAACACCGAGTAGTTGCGCGCCAATACCTGCTAAACTGGCATCACACGACAGATTGCGGACAACTTCATTCGTTTCCCATAAACGCATGCATTGCACGAAGGACTGCTCGTAAGTAGTTTTTTCATCAACTCCACGAACATCGTCGGCGGTACGTAGTGCCACTTCAGCATCAACTGCACTGGCATAGTGCCCGAGCTTTGTGGGTGTAAACACATCTTTAGTTACAACAAAGCCTTTACGCTGAAACTCTTCTACCACTGCGGGGGCAACTAGATAGGGGTATTCAATGGTTTGCTCACTCACAAAATTCTCCCTTTCAAAATATTAGTCCGTTGGGTGCTGCCACTCAGGCATCTGCTACCCATTGAGCAAAGACCAATCTGGCACTGACTCAGGATGACTTAGCTCACCAAAGGCATTTTTAACCACACGGCGCTGATTATCTAGCCAGCTCTTTGCCTCTTCACAAGGTTGCAGTTGGTCGTGACGACGATGCTGATGTTCCGCCAACTGAATTCGCATTCGCTCAAGAATGCCCTGCGCGGAGGCCACTGCAGTCAAATCGTTCATTTGCAGCGGGTCGGCTTGGAGGTCGTATAACTCTTCCCTGCCATCTAGCCAAAGCGCATAAGTGTGGGTCTTGGTACGCACTCCGCGCCATTCAGCGCCATTTTTGAACCAGTCAAAGTACTTAGAAAAATTCATGATAAAGGCGCTTTCTGGTTCCGGGTCAACTTTTAAATTAGATTCATCGCCCCGCCAATGCGCTGACAAATCTTTGCCTTCAACAGAACGCGGCACCGAAATACCGGCTAACCCACAAATACTCGGAAACCAATCCACCATACTAGTAACTGTATCAATCCGACCGCCTGGTTGAATTTGACCGGGAAAACGAACAATGCCGGGCACATGTATAGATGCATCGTAAGGGTTCTTTTTCGACCAAGGGTTAACACCTTGCGATCCACCTTGGGTACCGTGGTCAGAGGCCAATACCACAATCGTGCTGTCCGCCAATCCCCGTTGCTCTAGCTCGTCGAGTAAATTGCCGAGCATTTCGTCGATGGCCAAGATCATCGCCAAATAGTGGCGCATCATTTCCTTAGCGTTTTCAGTTTGCTCGGCAGGTACATTGGACGGCAGTACCAACTTTTCAGGCAGCGCATCGTAAAACTTTTGCGGCGCGAACTCGAAGGGTGTGTAGTGCGGTTGGTGAGGCGAAAGAAACATCAAAAATGGATCATCTCCGATCTTGTCCATAAACTCCCGAGCGTAATTAGTTAGACCATCCGTCTCATAGCCCTCCCAGCGCTCATAGTTCCAATCATCCTTATGCACAAAACCGTTGAAGTAGACCATATGCTGGTTATAGGCGCGCCAATACTCAAAGCCCAGGCGGTCGCGTCCCTCTGGCACCCAATCTGGATGCTGCGGCATGCGATCTAAGGCCGGCCATAAACCGGTGTGTAGATGCCACTTACCAATCCATGCGGTCTTGTAACCTGCATTAGCAAAAGCATCAGCGATAGATATTTCCGAATGACGAGTACGCGTGGTGTTAATCAAATGCCCGGTAGTCTGAGGGTAGCGACCGGTGACCAACATGGCTCGAGCGGGGGTACATACCGGACAATTGGATATTGCGTTATCTAGCGTCACACCTTGGCTAGCAAGGCGATCAATATTTGGCGTAGCGATTTGCTGCGCGCCATATTTTTGGCTATACAGCGGCAGGGACTGAGCCCGCAGCTGATCCGGAAAAAGCACAACAACATTGGGGCGCCCTAGTGCCTTATTTAAATCTCCCACCCTTACTTCTCCTCCTAAGCAAAAACTCCTGGGCTCTCTCGATCCTGCAAATTGGCACCCGCACGGTAACGCGGTGACCAAAATGCTTAACCACAACCCTACTTCTTGTAAGGAGTCATATCCATATTTGCATAGCGGGCTGAAACACCTGCCACGGTCTCCTCAGTCCAATATGGATCACTTTGAGAAGGAAAACCAATGAGTTCGCGCTCTTCTGGCGTAGCCTTTTCCATCCACGCAGCAAAACTAGCGTAGATACCCTGCTCCGGCCAACCAATAATACCCATCCAACGAGGCTTGGCAGGCGCATAGGCAATGAAATGACCAACACGAGCACCTTCATCCAAAAATGCAGTACCCCGATGAAATGTGCGCATGCTGTAAGCCAACACCGAACCCGCAGGCATAGTAGTTTTAATCTCGTTTTCGTATAACCCAGGACGATCCTTTTTTTTGTATAAAGCCGGCCAAAGAATTTCATCTTTATAATGCTGCCAAGAGCAAACCGCAGTAGGGGCTTCATGAGAAGCCACATCGGTGTAATAAATAAGAAAAGCCGTTTGCCAGTAAGCAGGGTCTCGTGGGGGGTAGGCAAGAGTGTGATTGACGTAGTCCAGGTGCATATCTTGATCGGCGTCTGCGTAATGGCCCTTACATTTATAAGTGAGGTCCGATTGCTCGCAAAAAATGTCACCGCCGCCGGCCATTAGCGAGGCAAAACGTCGCAGCTCTGGATGCAGTGTGATTGCATTAAGTTGCGAACCTTTAAATGGGAATCTAACATTTCTTCTTGACCGTGCAGCCTCGTCCCATTTAGGTGGTTTCGGCCCGAATGGATTGGCAGCATAGTCAAGCCATCCAGGGATGAATTCCTCCACCTCTTTGCGCGCTCCGGCTAATTCTTCCGGAGACAAAAAGTTTTCCAAAATCACAAACCCGTGATCTCTATAGTGTTGAATTTGCTCTTCACTGATCATTTTCAATCCCCCCTAAAAACTCATATTACACTGAGTTCAAATACGACTTACAACACCGTTTTACCAAATAATCGATTAACGAGCATGTCCCAGTGAAGCATCAAGGCTACATCAAACACAGAGCCTGTAATATATTCGCAAGCATCAAAATAAGCACCGCCACAGTTGTCGCTATGCGAATAATTTGTGCTAACAGGAAAGGCATAGAAATTTTTCAGCCACTCTCTTACTCAAGAGTTAAAGCTGATATCAGCTACATGAATCACAAGACCCTAGGAGAATACAGGCCCGAATTCGCGTGCGGCTTGCTTGCATGCAGAAATGCGAATTTGTCAGGCACAAGGGGCGCTAGCAACAGCAGAACTATGATTCTGAAAAAAAGCTACTTGGCCGACGTAAAAGAAAAAATTACGCGGTAGTAAGAGTGTAACGAACCCTATTCCCCCATAACGAGCGTAAGAGCAAAAAGACACAGGCAAAAAAATTCAAGCAAAAAAATGCCTGCTAAAGCAGGCATTTAAAGGAACGCGATAGCAAGGCAGCAGCCTATATCGGCAGTGTTCCGTTTAGTATTTTAAGGACCTGTACTACTAGTTGCCGTAGTAGAAGTTGTGCTTGTAGTACTTGTAGTGCTTGTAGTACTTGTAGTTGCTGTGGTGTCAGCCGGATTAGAAGAATCGTTTGCATTATCCACGGCTACTGCAATCAAGGCTACGCCTACAACACCAATAGCAACTGCTGTACCGACGCCTACCCCACCGGCTGCTCCTGCTCCTCCAGATCCAGTATTCGCAGGTGCTCCAAATGCCGGTTGACCGATAATGGCCGCAACCAGAATTAAGCAGCCAAAAATCCCTCTCAGAGAATGTTTCACCTTTGAAAAAACGACACTTACCGCCAATACTCGTCGACTCAATGTATTCATTGCAATCTCTCAATTAGTAATAAAAAATTAATTTCTGAATTAGTCATTCCGAAATTCACCCCACAAATTACATCTCGTTGTCGGACTTTGGTTTTGGTTTTGGTTTTGATTTTGGTTTCGATTTTGGTTTCAACTCGAACCTTCAATTTCAAGTTATTTGGTTATTCAACCACCCAAATTCACTGCCTCTTACCTACCTAGCCCTACAACAGTTCCACGCAACCTCTGTAAGTTCGCCGGCGATTCTCTTCCTAACTGAAACTTTTGGTGAAATTTTCCGTTGATCGGGAGAAAACAATGGATAAACGGCGTACTGGTATGTTTGTACAAACGAGGCCAGCGGCTTCAAAACGACGCGGTGCTGTGCATGTCGCTCAACGAAAGAGCGTTTTTGCGCTTTTCCTCCATTATTCTCCATATTTTTTGCTTTTTTCATCACTTTTTTCTTATCGCACCTACTATGCCGATACATTTTTGGGCATACTCGGCGCAATTGCGCGCGCGAAGCACACTTTTGGTGCGCACGTAACAATTCTGCTAAAAAATATAGAGCGACGACACAGTCGCACATGGAGAAAACAATTGTCTATTGTGGAAAATTATAAAGGGAGGGGACTGGCCTTAGCTGCCATTCTTAACTTCGCTTTGATCAGTCTATTTGCGTCAATCAGCACTTCGGCATATGCCTTAGAACAAGCTGATCCAGACGTAATCGAAGAAGTGGTTACTATCGGCACTCGCAGTAAGCCGCGTTCTGTGACCCAATCACTTGCACCTGTAGATGTTATCTCAGGTGATGACTTCGTTAATCAAGGCGGTATCGATACCAGCAACTTGCTGCGTAATGTTGTGCCTTCGTTCAACGTAAATGATCAACCTATCAGCGACGCGGCTACGCTTGTTCGTCCAGCTAACCTTCGTGGTTTAGCACCAGACCACACGCTACTTTTAGTTAATGGCCAAAGACGACACCGTGCAGCGGTAATTACATGGTTAGGTAACGGATTGTCTGATGGATCCCAAGGCCCAGACGTGTCAGCTATACCAGCACTCGCACTAAGAAGTATTGAAGTACTTCGTGATGGTGCAGCCGCTCAATATGGTTCAGACGCTATTGCTGGCGTTATCAACTTCAACTTGAAGAACGACAGCTCTGGCGGTTCTTTTGAAGCTAAGTATGGTAGCTACCAGGAAGGCGACGGCGATCAATACATCCTCGCGGTCAACAAAGGTTTCGCTATTGGCGACAACGGTTTCCTCAACGTTACTGCTGAATGGGCTGATACTGAAGCGACGGATCGCGCGGTACAACGTGGCGACGCCGCCAGCCTAATCGCTGCCGGATACCAAAATGTAGGCAACCCTGCACAAGTATGGGGTTCTCCAGAAGTGGCCGATGACTACAAGTTGTGGGCAAACTTTGGCGCCAACTTGAACGACAAAATCGAATTTTTCGGTACAGCTAACCACAACAGCAAAGACGTACTTGGCGGCTTCTACTACCGTAATCCTACCAACCGTGGTGGCGTATATGGCGACGGCGACAGCCTCCTTATTGGCGACTTAACCCCAGGTCCTGTAGGTCAAACAAATGCTGGCTCTCCTGCGTTGTCTGCTGGCGATGGCGTTAGCTGCCCAACAGTTGCTATAACCAACCTAGTACCTGACGCAGCGTCAATGGCCCTTGTGGCAGCAGATGCAAATTGCTTTAGCTTCCAAGAATTGATCTCTGGTGGTTTCACACCCAACTTTGGTGGCGAAGTTTCAGATTCCTCTCTTTTAGTCGGTTTACGCGGCGAAGCAGACAACGGTCTAGAGTGGAGCGTAAGCTCTTACTGGGGCATAAACAGAGCAGCGTTCGTTATTAACAATACGGTCAATGCAAGTTTGGGTCCTATTACACCTCGCAACTTCAACCCAGGCTTCTACGAGCAGGGCGACCATAACTTGAATGCAGATTTCTCCTATCCTGTATCTGATGCTATGCAAGTCAGCTTTGGTGCTGAAGTGCGTACAGAAGAATTCACAATTGGCGCAGGTCAAAGAGAATCTTACATCGATGGCGGACTGGGTACGCAGGGCTTCAGCACCTCAACAAACGGCTTCCCAGGATTTTCTCCTTCCATCGCTGGTAGCTTTGAGCGTGAAAACTACGCGGCCTATGTAGATGTTGAATATTATGCAAGCGAACAACTACTCATTGGCGCAGCGCTACGTTTCGAAGACTTTGATGACTTCGGCACAACATTCAACTACAAGTTGGGTGCCAACTACGCAATGAACGATGACATGGGCTTTCGTGCAACAGTGAGCACTGGATTCAAGGCACCTACCCCTGGTCAGTCAAATGCTTCTAATATCTCTACTCAGATCATTGGCGGTGTTTTAACTAACCAAGGTGTTATTCCACCAACCAGCCCAGCAGCAATATTGCGCGGCAGCTCTGCACTTGACCCAGAAGAGTCTTTCAACTTCACAGTTGGTACTTATATGTCTGTTGGCGAGTTTGACATCACATTAGATTACTTCGACATCAATGTAGAAGATCGTTTAAGTCTTTCTAGCGACTTCGTACTTTCAACGGCAGATCTCGCAACCTTGGCAGGCCAAGGAATCGACGCTTCTGATATTTCAGAGTTCCGTTTTTTCACCAACCAGTTTGAAACAGATACATCAGGTATCGACTTGGTAGTGTCTACAGAAACTGAATGGTTGAATGGCGTCACTACATGGAATCTGGCTTTCAACTGGACTGACACAGAAGTCGCCAGCAGAAATGCTACATTATTCGATGATGCTCGCGTTCTTTTGGTTGAAGACGGCACTCCCGGTACACGCTGGAACCTAACCGCCAATCACAATATCGATCAGTGGAGATTCCTAGCTCGCTTGAACTACTATGGCGAGTACTATGACAACGAAGCTGGCGGCGAATTTGACGACGCCATCCTCATTGACCTAGAAGCTGCTTACAGCATCAACGAAGACATGACTATCACCCTTGGTGGTCGTAATGTCGGCAATGAGCAAGGTTGTTCAACAGCTAAGTGTGGTACCACGCCCCCAGGCGCGTTGGGCTTACCTTACAGCCAGTTCACACCGTATGGTTTTAACGGTGGGTTCTACTACGGACGCTTTACTTACAACTTTAAGTAAACTGCTCTAGCGTTTTGTCGGGCTCTGGTTTCAGGGCCTGACATTTCTTCAGATCTATTATGCTCTTCAGCTACCCCAACGCAGGCCGGGTAACGTCAATCCACTCCCGTCACTTTTAAACCTTCACACTGCATCTATTAAGCAAAGTTGTAACCCTTACAGTCATCAAATCTGCCCTATTTTCTGCCCCAGTTCCTCACAGTCCTCGTGCCCCAAGTAAGCTAAATGTATCAACGCTTCATCCACCATCACCTTTTACTCCGCTTTGTAAACCGTTAGTCCGTCGGAACTGGGTATTTGCAGAGAAAAGTTTAATTTTGTCCGTGGGCCGCTACATAGCATTTATATGAACTGCTTTATGAGCTGCGCCGCCATCAACAAAAACTTAACTTGGCGCTATTGGGCGCATGGAGACAAACTTCAATGTCAAAAATATTCAACGCAAACCTATGCAGAAAAGGACTTGTGAGCATTTTTCTCACAGCCGTGTCTATCCTTGGGTTATCAACACAACCAGCATTTGCTTTAGAACAAGCAGATCCTGAAATCATCGAAGAGGTGGTCACCATTGGCACAAGAGGTAAGCCTAGGTCGGTCGCACAATCACTCGCACCGGTTGACGTTATTTCTGGCGACGACTTTATTAATCAAGGCGGCATAGATACCAGCGACCTGCTGCGTAACATCGTGCCTTCTTTCAACGTAAATGATCAGCCCATCAGTGACGCGGCTACATTAGTACGACCCGCAAATCTAAGAGGCCTCGCGCCAGACCATACACTTGTACTGGTCAACGGACAGCGCCGCCACAGAGCCGGTGTAATCAGCTGGTTAGGTAATGGCGTATCTACTGGCTCACAGGGCCCGGATATTTCTGCCATACCTTCGCTAGCACTACGAACCGTTGAAGTACTCCGCGATGGCGCTGCTGCTCAGTACGGTTCAGACGCAATCGCAGGCGTGTTGAACTTTAATCTTAAAAACGACAGCGAAGGCGGTTCTTTTGAAGCCAAATACGGCGGTTATCAAGAAGGTGATGGCGACCAGTACAGTTTTGCAGTTAATAAGGGTTTAGCCTGTCTCTTATACACATCTCCGAGCCCACGAGACGGACTCCTATCTCG